>Ga0233439_10005089_pt1 | contig 12385 bp, 9 predicted proteins | sample SI_123_September_6_FD_182713 | JGI IMG/M metagenome (GOLD analysis project Ga0233439, IMG submission 182713) | Seawater microbial communities from Saanich Inlet, British Columbia, Canada - SI_123_September2016_100_MG | ecosystem: Environmental > Aquatic > Marine > Inlet | place: Canada: British... | reverse complement strand
GTTCCGGTTCCGGTTCCGGTTCCGGTGCAGGTTCTGGAGAAGGTTCCGATTCCGATTCAGGTTCCGATTCAGGTTCAGGTTCAGGTTCAGGTTCAGGTTCAGGTTCAGGTTCCGGTTCTGGTGGAGAAGGTTCGTGTTCAGGTTCGTGTTCAGGTTCGTGTTCAGGTTCGTGTTCAGGTTCGGGTTCAGGTTCTAAATTCTCAATTTCAATAATAGCAATATTTCCTTCAAATCCTATAATTTTGAACTTTGGTGGAACAGTGTAACCAGAAGAACGAAGACGTGATAAACGATTATTTACAGCATAACCAGGGGTTAATGGTGTAAATGAAAAACTCTCATTATCCATATTAACAGATGTACTTTTGAGTTTTTTTTTCAATAGAACACTAGTGGAATCTTTATCACCGTATTTTTTCTTAGATTCTTTATTTTTTGGTAAATTATCATTATTATTAAACATTTTCAAAAATTTTTTTCTATCCATACTGTAGTTTGATTCATTTGAACTTGTACGATCTTTTTTGGTATTTATGATTCCATCCATATTAGCGTTACTAAATATTAAATACTATATATTGTATAATATATAATATAACATATAATCTACTGTAAAATATATTTAACAATTTTCTTAATCCTTATTACTTTTCGGTGGGACAACATATCCGTATGACCTTGTACGTGCTAATGCGCTATTTATTGTATTTGCGTTTGTGGTATTGGATGTTGTGAAAGAAAAAGGTTTATTACGAAGATTTACAACTTCTGATGTACTTTTTAATTTTTTGTTTAGTAATACTGAACTAGCATCTTTATTCGCATATTTTTTTTTTAGTTCTTTGTTTTTAGGCAATTCAGATTTGTACGTAAACATTTTTGTAAATTTTCTGCGATCCATACTATATTCTGAATTGCTTGCACTTGTGGATTCTCTTAAATTATTAGAAAATTCCATATTGACATATACAATAATTTGTTATTTTAATTCTATTCCTAAATATCTGTTTTATAATTACAAAAAACATAATTTATATTTATATTGCGGTTTTGGCTGACGATAACAAGGAATGTTTGGCTTGATCTGGTTATTTTTTTTATCTTTCCAGTATTGATTATTCATACTATTTGTATAATTATTATGACGACATACGGATAATTCTCTCTGTGTACTTTGACGGTTAATACGATCTAATGTGTTTTTACAGAATATGAAAGAAGGGCATGTAGGTACCGATACAGCGTTATATATAGTATTTTGTTGTAAAGACGTGTTTAATGGATCAAATTCTTCAGTCTCACTTAATATAGTATTTGATAAAATGAGTGATTTATAGTCAGTTAACTGTTGTGATTCTAATATTGAACCTAGCTTATTTTTCTCAGATAATATTTGTGTTATTTTTTTTTTATTGATATAATCTTTTTGTGACATATAATATAATATTATAATATAAATAATATTGTAAAAATAATTTACTGAAGAACAAGCTTCACCAAGAACTTACGACTGGTAGAACTAGTTCCTGTAGGAACGTTTGTATCCTGATTCGCATTAGGAGTAATTGTAACAGCGTAAGATACAGAATCACCAGCGATCAATGGAACTTTGTAAACTCCAGTTTGTCCAGAAACCGCATAAGTTGACAAATTATTAGCGTTGAATCTAGCTTTAGATCCAGAGTTATTAAGAAGCTGATTGACAAGCTCTCGTGTAATATTTTTTGCTGCTGTAGTATTATCATCTAGATAGTAACTTCCACTGCTACCTAAAAGATCCCCATCACTTCCAGAAATACCTACAGATGAAATTGTAGTACCAATGCTTGTAGCAAGTGTTCCACAGCTACTAATAATATCTGCCTTTACAGTTGTTTCATTGTTGAATAAATCAACACCAAGATGAGTACCGAAAAGCTTATCTGCCAAATGACGTAAAAATGATTCAGAAATAGATTCAGCCGCAACGAATCCACCATTCGCAACGGAAATTGTTCCATTTGTGGATGCATTTAAATCAGTTGTCATTGTTGACCATTGGCTTGTATCAACATAGTACTTAACATCGTCTGTTGAATCAGTAGCGATATCAGAGTCAGTTTTGAAATAAAATGTATTTTGAAATACGGTAGCGGCAGGACCAGTACATGTTACAGTAGCATCAGTTGATACCGTCGTGGTAAAACCTGGTATTGTTGTTGAAGCAGACGCAAATGTTTCAGAAAGATGATTGGAGAACAATATATCAACGTTTGACATTTATATATTACTTACAGATATATTTTTCCTAAATATTCTATTATTTAGTAAGAATATATTTGTTGAATTTCTAAAGTAAAAGAAAAATCATTTTTGTTTAATTGAATAACCGAACCATGTCTATCTAACAAACGAATACGGAACTTCTCAAGTTTTGTTGGACCAAAATATTCTCTCTTTTTAAACATAAGATCTGAACCATTATCTAAGATTATAGTGTTTTTTCCTGTAGTCAAGTTAATTCTTGCTAAAATATTATTTGCCATATAATATTTATTTATTGATACAACTTTATCAGTAACACAATTTTTTTGAAAATCATCTATTTCTAGAAAAACATAATGATAATCGTTTGATCCAAATGAAGATTCGCTTGATATGTAATTATGATATAAATTACCCTCGGGACTAATTATATCAAGATAGTTTGTATAAAAATTGGCTTCATAATAAATCTTGCGAAATCCCATCATCCATCCTGCTGTCTGTGACATCATAATGGTTGGGACATCGAAATCAAGTGTGAAATAAAAAATTTTATCATCTTCTAAAGATGTATCTTCATAAGGATATTCATTCGAAGTATCGTCTTGTGTCGCAGAACGAAAATGTGATTTAGTAGAATATACATCTATGCCATAACGAATATATCTCAGTCCGCCACCAGTATTAATTAAAATGTTATTCAATATTTCTTCAAAATCCGCAGCTAAATAATTACCATCAGGAATATTTATGGTATATTGTTTATCAGTTAATTCATCACTATCACTATCCGGAGGAATATTATAACAATTAATTTTGAATGTGTTTGTTTTATTTTTACCTGAAAATGAATACCACATATTTGGTAATTCCATTGAAGCTAATTTAATAGAAGTTACATTATTGATAGGGTCGTTCAACGCAAGTAAAAAATCAGTAGATTCTGTGAATTCGTAATTATCTCGAAATATAGTGTCAATGCTTAGAGTTTTTGTAATAGTATGAACTTTATGTGGATTTACATTATATTCTATATCAGGTTTTTGAAGTATTACATTTTCCGATCTTGATGGTGGAGGTATATTGAGTAATGGATATTCGTGCGGTATAGGAGGAGTTTGTTTATAAATAGTAGTAGGTGTCTTTTTTGTGATAGTTTTTTCTATTATTCTTTTTTTCCCTTCTTCTAGAAATATAATGAGATCTCTTTTAAAATGAGGCGAAATATGGCCACTCGAGAGGAGTAATGTACGTATTTCATATTCCTTTGTGATGACATCTTGTTCAGTATATGGCACGTTTAGACGAAAAAATGTTTCAAGGTCTTTTAATTCATAATTTTCAATATTCAAATCTAAATGACTCATTATTCTATATATTTAATAATTATAAACTTATTTAGAATTTAGACGGAAAAATATTAAGTCGATAAGCGTTTTACAATACGACCTAAAATATCTGGATCAAATATACCATTTATAGGATACCCATATTCTTGTACGTATATAATATATTCTTGATTAACATCTACAGATACTGTAGACATGTCATGTGATCCAAAAACATTTGTACTTGTATTTTCTTGTAAATAGTCTAAATATTCTTTTAATCTATCCATATCATCTAAAATATTTGCTCTATCTTTTAATTGCTCATTGTTTTCTTTAACTAGATTGAAGTCTTGATATACAGATATTGCTGAAAATAAAGTAGCAAATGAGTTTGCGACTACTCTTCTTACAATCTCAGTGTCAGTTACTTTGTTTTTTTTTAAAGAAAATAGAATTTTTGAATACCTTGTATATCTCTCTAATGTTAATTCTGTTTCTAATGATTCAATGTCACCTTCAATATAATATTTTATAAGTTTAGTGACATTTAGCGCCATTTGTCTTAATATTGGATTTAAATATATATTTTTATTATCTTGAAAACTATTGCTTGTTGCGGCATCCCGGACATTTGTAGTAAATAAAGTTTTTTGTGTCCTAAACATTATAATATCTATATTGAAAATATTACAATCATATTTTTAATATTCCGTATGTTTATATATTTCATTTATGAAATGGTTACCAACTGAAATTGTAAATTATATATTCGAATATACTGATTCTGGTTTGTATCTTACATATTGTAATAAAACAAACCAACATTTATTCAAAATAGATACCGACCATACTAAATTTAGACTATTACATAACATGTACAAAGGAATTGAGATTTTTAATCCATTCCAAAACAGTACACAGATATTTTACAATATACCATTGAAAAAAATTCCTTCAGTAACAAAACGATTGTCCGATATAAATAGTGTTGACAATTATATGTCTATAACAGTAACCGAAAATGCGGATTACATTGAAACCGATTATAGTATTTCTACTATAATTACTAAAAAATGTGGTTCATTACTATTAATATAAAATCAAGCACACTGTCAAGAATGATTGAAAAGCAGCCAGAAATTTAGTAGTATTTGTTGCTGGATATATGTCCCCATATCCTAGTAAACAAGCGGTGATTGTACTAAAGTATAGTCGATCAAAAAGCAACTGAAGAGAAGATGGATTATCGATTTTGTTCTCATCATCTTTCACTACTTGTTTTACGTTTTTTTCTAATTGCTGTTTTTGGTAGTTTTGATATTGTTCTATTCCATTGTTTATTTCTTCTTCAACAATCTTATCTTTTATTTTATCTTGAAGAGGATTTATTCCTTGAAAATGACTTGAATCTAGTAATAGATATATGATACTAAATGATACAATAATAAGTATGAGACCTATTATTTTTTGATGAAATTTCTCTAAAGAATCTATCTTAAACTTCATGAATATATATTATAATGTGCTATATTCTCATGACTTTTTTATTTTCTTATATAAATGAATCGTTTTATAACTTTCGGTGCGGGTGGAAAACAAATTCAAGCGACGAAAAGGTTGGAATCACAAGTACAAAAGTTGGGGATATTTGATATGATTATTATTTATGAAGATGATGATATTGAAAAATTAGATGATTTTTGGCACGTTCACGGAAATTTTGTAAAAAACAATCCGTTTAAATATGGATATGGTATTTGGAAACCTTATGTGATTTTGAGAGAATTATTACGTATGGAAGATGGAGAAAAATTATTTTATGCGAACGCAGGATGCCAATTTGATCTAGATTGTGAGAATCCAAAAGAAGAATATGAAGAATTAGTTAAATGTATGGACAAATATAAGATCATATCTTCTTTTTCAAAAATATCTGATAATTTAGGATGTAAACCAGATTTAGTGATATATTTAGACATGTATGATCATCCAGAGTATAATTCAAATCAAATTGAGACAAAATCTTTGCTTATAGAAAAATGCGATGAGACTCTTAAATTAGTAAAAGAATGGTATGAAAATTGTAGTAATTATTGTTTACTAAATAATGATCATGGTGTAATGCCGATACCTAAAACAAATTGGCCTAAACATCATGATGAACAATCCATATTTAGTTTATTGGTAAAAAAGAATGAAAATTTGTATGAAATGATTCCTAAACATATCTCCATTGAAAATGTTATATGTTTAATGGAAAATGATACAGGAACTTATTATCCGGCATGTAGAGTTTTAGGAAGTCATTGTTATAGTTTACTATTTGGGGATGATTTGATAAATTCATACCAAGTAATTCACATGTCTAAATTAATACGTAAATATAATCCAGAATATATATTTGAATCTGGGTTTGGTACTGGTAGAACAATGGCTACTATGTTAGAGTCATGTAGAAAAAAACCTATAAAATATTATCTGAATTGTGAAAAAAATTATACATTATATGAACCGGTTAGTATTGAATACAAGGAACGTATTCAATATCGATATCCAGTTGTAGAGTGGTGCGAAATGAGATCGTCTGAAATGATTAAGAATGGATTAATTGATACAAATTTTTCCACAGGAATAGATTGGGCAACTATTGATGGAGATCCTACTTTTGAAGGTTGTTTATGTGAATTGATAGGCGTATACAAAAATATGAAAAAAGGGGGTATTATGTATATTGTTTGTGATAGATTGAAAAGGAAAAACTATAATATTATGATGGCCACTAATTTTTTTGTAAATGTTTTTAAGTTACACTTGATATGTGATGAAGTAATGTGCGCAGAAATATCTTATATTATTGTTTGATCTTTTTAAGGGTCTATATCAAATCTATATCGAACTCTTCCTGATTCTCTATTTCTTCTTCATTTTCTTCGAGTTGTTGTATCGCAGAATCATTTAATATAGAAGCATTGTTGTCGAATACCACCAGATTCTTGTCAAGTTGGCTACCTTTATTGAAATGTTCAGTAAGTTGTTCTTGAAATTTTTCATGGAGCTTCAACTCTTGAACATGGTTTGATGAATATACATGAACAATATCAGCAGGTGATAACTCTTTTACGGTTTGCCATGAAGAACGATTATCTATAAGTACAATACTATTTAATTCTACATAATTTCTCCTTTTTTTGTTCCCTCTCATCGAACCAGGCAACACACCTATATAGGGTTTTTTATTTTCAGAAGTTATACGGAATCTGCCATTTCCACTCACGGCTGTGACAATTCCATATTCTTCTTCCTCGGTTTGAGGGACACGAATTTCTCTATCTTGTCTTCCAGAATTTCGTGCCATAGATTTTGTTTTATTTCCACCTTGAACATTTCTTCCCATTTTATTATAACGTTAGTGTACTTAAGTATTGAATATATGTATACAGAATACATATATTTTATTTTCAATTTTATTTTCAATTTTATATTTTTATACATGATTATAATTTTGATATATATATATATATATATATATATATAAGAAATGAGTTATGTAGTAAAAGTTGCTCAAAACGTTTTAGGAGACAATGTGTATTCTATACGATCTCCTGGAAGTAGCGATTATTATATTCAGCCTTTTTTAGACTTTAGTGCTGGAGAAATTTATACATTTGATATTTCTGATTCATCGATGACAGACTACAATTTATTTTTTGGTACAGAGTTAGATAATAGTTTTAGCGAATTAGATATATCAAACCATATTACTAGAACTAATATATCGGTAACATTAGATCTTACTAGTTATAGTGTGAGTGGTGAACCAATATATTATTTTGAAGAAACAACAGAAGGAATGGGACATGTAGATTATACTGGTATTAGTTATGATATAAGTTATGTAATAACAGTCTCAAATGAAACATTTTACATAGATGGCGAAAAGAGAAAGCCACTCACATTTGAATCAGGTAAAACATACATATTTGACCAATCCGATCCAACCAATATAGGAAATACACTAATATTAGGAACAATAAAAGATGTTTCATCCTCATTTATATCACAATATCATACAATTGTAGGAACTGCCGGACAGCCAGGAGCATATACAGAAGTAACTGTATCAGATGAAACATTGTATTATATGAGTTATGAAATAGTAGGATATGGTCTAATGGATCCTCACGTATTTACATTAGGAACGAATGAATTTTTAGAGACAGTCTTTAAAGTAGAAGAAGAAAATACAGACATTTCATTGAATCAAGCCCCTATAGTATTTAATGCGGGAGATTATGATCATTTCAATATAACAGATATATCAGCAAATGGATACGAATTAGTGTTTGGTACAATATTTGATAACAGTTATTCAATATTAGGATCGGAATATGTCTCAATGGAAGGAGATTTACAGGTGTTGGATTTGAGACAGTATACAGGAAGTACAGTGTATTATTTTGAACGAAATAGCAAAAATATGGGGTTCAAAAGAAATATAATTACGTATAATGGACTTATAGAAGGATCAATTTCAGTTACCTATGGTAGTAATACAAATTTTATTGATAATAATGGATATAATCAAGGATCAAAGGTAGTAATGAGTGATGATGGCAATACAGTTGCTATCTTAGATAGAAGATCTATAAATAAAGTGGGGGGAGGTCAGCAGCCTCGAGGAGTCATTTATAAGTATATTAAAAATGAAACGGGTTGGGAAAGATTTATTTTTCCAACAAATTTTTTTCATTGGCCATCTAGAAGTAATGCTACAGGTAATGCTACAGATTCATTTGTGGATTTTACAATGAGTCCAGATGGTGTAGTGATCGCTATAGTAGGTCTGGATTCAGGTGGAACGGTTACACTAAGGACTAATTATCGAACTATAGGAAATAACGACACAATCGGAGAAAATAATCCTGCAAATATGATTCCTGGTAGATATAGTGGAGCATTTAGAAAAGTTAAATTATCATATTACGGTACAATAATAGCTACGTACAGTATTAAATTTTCAGTCAATTATAATAATATTGATTACCAAAATATATGTATAAATATTTATGGTAAAGGTCCTACTGGAGTTATAATGAGTAATAGTAATATGGGTGAATATATGGACATGAATTATGAAGGAGATGTGATAATTGCGGGTTCAGATTCATCGGTAATAGTCTACAAATATAATCCAAATTATCAAACTAATTCTATTTCTTTATATTGGGAGCCAATTGGGACACCAATAGTAATTTACCCAGACGAAACAGGTAAATCAGGGGAAGTTGCGGTTTGTAACTATTTTACATTTGATACTGAATCCCAATGGTATAATCCAAGCCAGAAATTACGTATAGCAATCGCCTCACATTTACATAATGACAGCATAGGACAAGTAAAAGTATATGAATATAATGACATATCATTTGTTCAAATTGGACAAACCTTAACAGGAGACATATCGGGAGACGAATTTGGTTATAAAATAAAAATGAATAACGATGGATCAGTAGTAACTGTATTAACTCCAAATAATGATAATGCGGGTGAAAATGCGGGTAATATTAGGAGCTATAAATATAATGAATATGAAAATGAGTGGTATAAAATATCAACTATAGATTCAAATACATCATTGTTGACAGGAACTATAACAGATTTCAATATAGGAGCAAATGAAATATTTGATATAAATGGAGAAGGAGATAAAATAATAGTAGGATATCCAGAAGCGAATGGGAATAAAGGACAAACAAAAACATATGAATTTAGTTCAACAAATAATCTCAACGCAGAAATACTAAACGTAACAGTATCAAACGAAGCATACGTATTAAAAGTAAACGGAGAAGAATTAAATAAAGAGTTATATTCAAAATATGATATAAATTATGCCGAAGGAAATAGCTATACATTCGACCAATCTGATCCAACAAACGCCAATACAAGACTGGTACTAGGAACAATCCAAGACGACCCTACAAGTATCATAACATACCAAACAATTGTAGGAGAACCGGGACAACCAGGAGCATATACGACATTTACGATGTCAGGAGAGCCAATCTATTATATGAATTATCTAGAAGTAGGATATGGTCAAGTAGATCCACATGTAGTAAAACTAATAACGAATTATGCGGGAAAAGAGGTATTTTCAATAAAAGAAAGTTTAACAGAAGGATTTATAGAAACCCCGAAGTTAGCCTTCAAAATAGGAGAATATCACGAATTCGATATATCAGAAATAGGAAGTTATAATTTCGTATTAGGAACAACTGTAGATATAAGTTCAACAATCTTGGGAACAGATACATCCTATGTAACACATTATCCTACAGAAAATCGAATAGTATTAGATTTGCGACACTATACAGGAAATGAATTATATTATTTTGAAGAAATCACTCCAGGAATGGGATATGTGCCAATAATCCCAAATGGAAATATATTTCAGTATCACGTAAAAGTAGAAGAAAATCAATTTAAGTTAGATGAATCTTTATATTCACATGATCCAGTATTACCATTACACTTAGCGGATCTAGTATTTGAAGAAGACAAACGTTACATCTTGTATCAGGATAATTCAAGCAATATAGGAAATCAATTAGTATTTGGAACAACGCCAGATGATAAAAACACAATCGTGCCATATCAAATATTAAAATCCCAACCAGGAGAACCCGGAAGTTATACAGAAATAACAGTATCAGGAGAAGCAGTGTACTATATGAGTTATGAAAATAAGTATTACGGAGCCCGTGTAGATCCGCATATAGTAAGAATAGAGACAAACGAGTTAGGAGAACATGTATTTGGAATAAAGGAATCCTTAACAGATACATATTATAGACAACCGAAAATGACATTTGAATCGGGATTACATGAATTCGATATAACAGATGTATCAGCGAATGATTACAGTTTGATATTCGGAACAACAGTAGATGTAAGTTCAACAGAAGTAAGTTCAACATATTTGAGATATACGGATAATAAAATAACGTTAGATTTACGAACATATACAGGAGATCCATTATATTACTTTGAAGAAACGAATGAGAAAATGGGACATTATGAAACGGAATTCGATATCAGTTATGGAGTAACAGTGTCAAATGAGCATTTTTATTTGAAAGAAAGTGGAAAAGACCCTCGAGATACATTAACACTAGTGTTTGAAGAAACCCAACGATATTATTTCAACCAATCAGACGAGTCAAATATAGGAAATACATTAATAATCGGAGATACAATCGATGTATCAAGCACAATAATCGCAGGGCAAACAATCGTAGGAACACCAGGACGGCCAGGAGCATATACAACATTTACGGGAACAGGACTGCCATTGTATTATATGAGTAATGAGAGATTAGGGTATAGTATGAAAGTGGAACAATTGGAATTAATATACACACTAGATGAAATAAATAAGACAAGCTCAATAACTGAATATAAATATCCAAAAGAAATCACAATCCCGTCATTAATAACATGGTACGATGTGTCATACGACGTAGTATCAATCGAAGAACAAGCATTCAAAGATGCTACAGATGTGTCGTACATAGAAATCCCCTCATCAGTAACAACAATCAAAAGTCAGGCATTTCAGAATTGTAATGGTTTAGAATTAGTACGGTTTGTAGGAGGAGATCAAGATGTGTCAACAAATATATTTGATGGTATAACAGTAAATTCGACAAGAAAAATCTATTTCGTAAATAAATCATTGGAACTGGAGATCCCAGAATCATTAATAACCGTATCAAAGTCAGTTGTAAGTAATGAATTGGTAACACTAATAGGAACGCAGCTATATTTGATATTAGATAGTCTGAAAGAACCAACACAAACCGGGACTGATTTTTCAATGAATGATATAGTAGAAGATACAATATATAATTCATCATATACGGATTTATCGAATGTAATACAAAGAGAACTAACAAATAATATAGTAAGTTCGTTATTTAGGCAATATGATATAGGTACGAATAAATTGATATTAGAAAGCCCCCCCCCAGGGTATAGTTTCCAAGGAAAAACAAAAGCGTACGATGGACGCAAAGGAAAAAAGACAAGTTACACATTCGACGATTTATCAACCAACTTTTTTATAGTAACAGATATCGGAGAACCATTAACATTAAACACATTACATTCATCAATAATATTGGAAGAAAGTAGTCAAGGATTATTTACAATAACAGCAGCACAAATAGATGAAAATAATAAAGGATTTACAGTAAATCGACGAAAAAATGACAAATTTATTTATGACGGATTAACAATCGAATTAGGAAGTGCGGTGGGGACCGCAGAAGATACAGGAGCAAGCTCAACTATCTGTTTCCCAGCAGGAACGCCAATCCGAACAGATCAAGGAGAAATTAACATAGAAAAGATAGACAAGATACAAAACACAATCCGAGGAAAAGAAATCGTAGGAATAACAAAAACATATTTATCAGAAGATTCATTAGTATGTATAGAAGCAAACGCAATAGGAAAAAACATTCCAAATAGACGAACAATAATGAGCATGAATCATTGTATCTTTTATAAAGGGTCACTCATACCAGCAATCCATTTCGTAGGAAAATCTGAAAGAATTTATAAAATCCCATACAAAAATGAAGCACTATATAATGTATTATTGAAAGAACATGATAAAATGATAGTGAATAACTTGATATGCGAGACGTTATGCCCAGATAACTCAATCGCAAAACTATATAGACAGCTAGAAGAAATCCCTAAAGAGCATCATTATAAAATAATAAAAGAATACAACCGGGAAT
>Ga0233439_10005088_pt1 | contig 12386 bp, 8 predicted proteins | sample SI_123_September_6_FD_182713 | JGI IMG/M metagenome (GOLD analysis project Ga0233439, IMG submission 182713) | Seawater microbial communities from Saanich Inlet, British Columbia, Canada - SI_123_September2016_100_MG | ecosystem: Environmental > Aquatic > Marine > Inlet | place: Canada: British... | reverse complement strand
ACAAATTTCCAATCATTGATGATGCGATAAGTGAACTAGAAAGTTTTGATTCATAGACTTCTTGATATTCTTGAGTCTTTGTAAATAATTTTGTAAATTCATGATCTTTTGTCATAAACTCTTGATCTCCCAATACTGATTCGATTGTACCACGTGGATCTTTTGGTATTGGTTCGTCAATTCCTATTTCTGATAGAATCCTTTTCCATCTTGGTAGTTGACGCCATTCATGTCTGACTAGATATGCTAGTGCCTTTTTACCCATGTTACTGTATGGCAAGTGCATATTGATGTAATCCATATGGTCAAGAATCGTCTCACCTGATTCCATTTTGATTAATCCTGATGAAACTATTTTTTTCTTGTATGATTCAAGTGCTTTTCTTACTTGAATCATGTATAACATGTTAGAGTATTGACCATGAACAATAGGTGTCTCTTTTCCAAATGGTCTGTAAAAATCATATTCGTCTTTAATTGATGTAGCTGTAACTTTAGGATCAAATGCTAATAATCTTGGCTCATCATTTAGAAGCATAACTACTGATCCAGCCCCTTGTGTCATTTCTCCACTAGAACCCATATCATATTTTGCAATGTCTGAAACTACAACTAATGCATGCTTTCCTTCAGCTTCTCCTGCTCTAATCCAATTTGTATTATCATATAGTGCATAAGAACCACTTACACAAGCAAACTTGGTCTCAATTCCGCCACAGTGCTCAAATGCACCTTGACCATAAACTTGCTCAAGCATTCCGATAACATATGAGTTCATTGCCTTTGATTCATCAAAAGCTGATTCAGTTGAAACGTATAATCTACCAATATCTTCAGGTGATAGTTTATTTTTCTGCATAATTTTTAAACATGCATTTGCTGCAAGAATTGCTGGGTCTTGATTGGAATCAACCATTGCCATTTGAGAAACACCTAATCCTTTTTGTAATTTAACAGGGTCTAGTCCTCTGGCCTTTGCAAAATCTTCTGCATCGATGTATAATCTTGGAATGTAAATTTCAATATCATCTATTCCAGCTGCCATAAGCTTGCCTCCGATATTTCATTAATAAGGTTATTGAGTAAATTCAAGCCAACTATTTTGAGGCCCAAAAACCAATAGGAAAACCTTCTGTGATTACATGGAATGGAGTCAGAATGGTCAGGTCTCATAGCATTCAGGCAGTGGCTAGGGAAATTATCAATATGTCAACAAATCAAGAAATGGTTTCAATTAATGCTATAGGGAAACAATCAACAGGAAAAACAGAACTTCTGAAAACAATTTCTCATTTAGTGCATAAACACGCAAAGATTCCATATCAAATTTCATATTTCGGAAAAGAAGAAATGTTGAATTTGGAAGAGACTGTCTCATCACTAAAACCAATAAATCAAATTTTAATTTTTGATGATATTGCATTTCTTAAAGCAAGTGCCACAAACAAACAGATTGATCAAATCCAACAAGTACTTTCAGTTATTAGACATCTTCCTGGTGGAACAGATGTAAAAATTATTTTAATGAAATCTTTTCAATATACCAAAGCAATTCCTCCTTTTTTGAGACAAAATGATATAACTTTCGTAAGTTCAGTTGATGATAATGAAATTGATAATCTAACTGTATTACTTGGGAAAAAATATTATTCAAAAATTAATCAATTAAAATTTTTAAGAGCTCAAGGTTCTATGGGAGAAGAAGGCAAATCAAATTTTGTTTTTGATATGGGGGGTGGAAAAAAAGTAATTTATGGTTGGCAAAGACCGTTCCTTCCATTTCTTTACAAAACTGGGGTCGGTTGTAGATTAATTGTTTCTCCATTGAGAACTTGGATTGATCCAATTTGTAATGAATGTGCATGTGTCCACAAAGAAACTAAAGATAAAACAGGAGATGTCAAACAAGTCATTGATGATTTTATTTCTAAATTCAAAGATGGTAATGTAATTAGAACTGCTGTAAAAATAAAATTGATCCAACAAGGAATTAATTGTTTTTCTCCTAGAATAGTTCAAGCTGTTAAATATATTGAAAGAATGCAACAAGAAAGATTGGTAAGTACAGAATCTTTAGCTTCTGCTTTAGAACTTACTCCAACAAAGACTCTGTTATTTCCTGACAAACAACCTTTCAATTGATAATTTTTTTAGAAATTAGAATCTATGTAATTAATTTCTAATTTTTTTCAAATTCTTGTTCACTGTAATTTCTCTCAGTCTGTTGCATGATCACTGGAACTACTTTTTCAATCTCATCATGAGGAAAGTTTGATTTTAACAGAATCGTACGTACGCCCATTCTAATATCTGCCTTGACATGATCTTGATTTATCCAATCAATCTTTGTGTTTCTTTTGATATACTCTGTAACTTCTATTGCAATCTCTCGTGCTTTCTTGTCAGTTTCAACGTATTCTTTTCCCATAGATATAATATCATAAAATGCAATCTCTTCATCAGACAGTTGCAGTTCTTTTTCTCTCTGTGCTTCTACTGAGAGATCATTTGCAACTTGTTCAAACTGTGGAAACAATGTATCAAAGTCTTCAAATTTGCCGTGATATTTTGATAGAGTCTTTTCAATTCTCTCTTGAAATGATTTTTGTTTTGTAATGTTACGTTTTAGTCGCGCTTTAATCGCGTCATCTAATAACTTGTAAGCAAGTTCTACTTTGAGGTTTTTCTGTGGCAGTCTTTTTATTTTCTCAATGTACTCTTTGTTTAGATCAATTTTTTCATCATCATATTTGATATCATAAAATTTAATATTCTTATCCGCAGAAATTCCTTCTTCTACCAAATCTCTAATGGCGTCTTCTTTGTCCGGAGGCGTGTATAGTATACCTGAAATTGATTTTGACATGATTCTGCGCATTAATTGAAAGAATCTGAGATCATCTTCTACTTCTTGACATGCAGGGTGTGGTGTACATACTGCATATGCTTTTGTCAATTCTGCAACATTTTGAATGAATACTTTTCTTACTTCTTGATCGTCAAGAATTTCTTCTATCGCATCGTCAAGAAAAGAACCATGCTTTCTTTCACTAAAGTTTTTATCAGAACCAATGTCTACTGTAAAAAAGTTTAGTAATTCTAAATGCTTGTTTTGCATATACAATACAATCTCGTCAGTTGGAACCATTGCACCTTTGATGTCTGATTCATTATACGAACGAAATGCACGTTTTAGATCATCCGTAATCCCAATGTAATCTATTATCATTCCTTCTGGTTTGTCTTTCCAGATTCTGTTTACTCTAGATATTGCTTGAATCAAATTGTGATCACGCATTGGCTTGTCAATGTACATAGTATGAGTAACTGGTGCGTCAAATCCAGTAAGATACATGTCACATACAATGAGTAATTCCAAATCACTGTTCTCGTCTTTGAATTGTTTGATGATTTCTTCTATCTCTTGTTTGCTTTTGTAGTGATTTGATACAATTTGTTCTCTAGACTTTTTCTCTTCTGATACATCTTCATCTAAAGTTAATGGTGAACCTGAAATTATACAAGTACATTTTGGTGCACCTTCCATTTTTGAAATAATGTCTGCGTATCTTGCAGCTGCCAGTTTTGTAGAAGTTGCAAGCATTGCCTTTCCTTTTAGAACTTTCTTTTTCTCTGTAAAGTGATGTACCAAATCTTTTGCAATAACTTCTAGTCTATCTGGGTCTTCTAACATTGCTTTAAGTTCAGACCATTTTTTTGATAGATGTTCAACTACATCAGGATCTAAATCTTCAGTAATTTTGTTAAAATCATCCCCAATAATCTTGTTTAGAAGATGCATCTGAACTAGTCTGCTTTGACAAGTAATCTCTACTGTTGCTCTGTCTCTCACTGCATCTGAAATCTTGTATGATGCAATTACGTCTCCAAATACCTGAGTAGTTGATTTATCTTCTTTTTCTATTGGTGTACCTGTAAATCCAATTTTTAGGGCATTTGGGAGAGCTCTTTGAAGATTTTGAGCCATTTTCTTATATTGAGAACGATGAGCCTCGTCTGCTATGATTATGATGTTTCTTCTTTCTGAGATTAGTGGGTATTTTGCCATCCCGTCTCTTTCATCTTGTGTTTGCTGAAATTTTTGAATTGTAGTGAATATAATTTTTCCAGCAGGAACTGCAAGTTTCTCTCTCAAATCTACAATAGAGTCTGCTTCTAATATTGCAGTTTTTGGTTTTGGATATGGAAATCCTGCAACTTCAAAGAAATGATTCAGTTGTTCGTCAAGATCTTTTCTGTCAGTTAGAATAACAAATGTAGGATTTTCTAGTATACTAATTTGAGATATTAAATTTGCATAAAGAATCATTGTAAGTGATTTACCACTACCTGTTGTGTGCCAGATTACACCTATCCTATTCTCATCTTTTTGTGAATAAACTTCTAATGTTTTTGCTACTGCCTTTTTTACGCCAAGATACTGATGTTGTTGTGCAATCTTTTTGATTGTTTTTTTCCCATCTGATTCATACTCTAGATAATTTTGAATTATATCCAGTAGAGTTTCTTTGTTTAGCATTAGTCTCTGCATCATATCTAATCTGTTTGCAACTGTTTTGTCAGGATCTAAAGGATCATTCCAGTCAGAAAATCTCTCAAATGGTGCAGTAAATGTTCCATATCTTGCATATGTTCTGTCACTAATTATCAAAAATGCATTATAGTTGAAAATTCTTGGTATGTATCTCTGATAGTTTGTTTCTCCCAGTTGATTGTATGCAGATACAATATCTGCTGATGTGTTTGTTGGATCTTTGTATTCTAGTAAAACTAGAGGAAGTCCATTGACAAAGATGACATGATCTAGTCGTTTTTGTTTGTGTTGTTGTACAATTAGTTGTCTTATTGCAACAAAGTCATTGTTTTCTGGATTCTCAAAATCAACTAGTTTGATTGCATAATATTTTGTCTGATCTTCATATTGATATGGAACCTTCACTCCGGCAAGAAGCATTTCATGAAATTCTCGATTGTTTTGTATTTGATTTGGATTTGAGAGTGATTTTACATGGTTTATGGCTGTCTCATAAACAATCTCTGGTAAATCTGGGTTTAACTCTCTGATTTTTTTGTCTAATCTAGGAATGAGAATTACATCATTGTATGATTTTCGCTCAGAATTGATGTCAGTTCCTTCTAATGTCTCATAACCTAATTCTTTGAACACTTGGTGAGCTGGAAGTTCTACAAGTTCAATTTCATTCATTTCAGAAGGAGTCATAGTTGAATTTCCCCGCCCATTAGTTTTGGAAGTAACGCGTCCTGAATTTTTGATAATTGGTTAGAAATTAATATATTTTTAAAAAATTTTTTTAATATCGGCTCAACTAATATCTCAAATTGTTTGTTCACATTAATTTCAGGAATGAGTATTGGTAATGATAATACGCTTGGTTGGTTTATTCCAGGTTGTGCAGAATTTGAATTTAAATTTTTTATTTCTTGTTTCATGAAATCTTGATCTATCCAAAAAAAGAGAAAAGATGTGGATATTTTTTTAGATGGTCTTAAAATGAAAACATGTTCATTTATACAACATTTTTCAAAAGGAAATCCATTCCGAAATAGACTACTTCTCCCTAAACTAGCTCCGTCTTTGTACAGCAAAACATCATTTTCTTTGATTTTACCAGTATTCATTTTATTAAAAAACTCTAATGAGATAAATTTTGTTTTTGAATAGTTATATTTACCAAGACCAATTATGTTCTCAGCACCTATGCTAGGTACTTCTGAATCTAGATGGTTAATTCCACCTTTTGGTCTTTTGCCCGATTCTATTTCGTCAATAATTTCTGAAAAGGTTCCTACTCTCCATCCTTTTGGTGTCTTACCAAATTTTGAATCCTCAAATTCCGTTATCCCATCAAAATTAACAAACCATGATTTGAAAATTATCTGTGCAGTTTGTTCTAAAATTTTGTTTTGGTTTTTAAGATTTTGAATTTTGGAGTCTAGATCATAAAGAATTTTTCCAATTTTTTCTTGTTGAAGTAAACTTGGAAGAACTATATCCAGAGTAGATAACACATTTTTTGGTAAACTACCTCGTGAACTATGACTATCAGATAATTGACGTAATTCGGCATATCGTGATTTTAAATTATAAAAGAGAAATTGTGGTAAAATGATTTCCTTGTTTGTACGTAAAACTATGACTGATTGATTTACATAAGTATCAATTAAACATAAAGAAACTTGTCCGCGTGTATGTCCTTGTCCTGCTGAGGCTACAATTACATCATATTTCTTTGCAAGACTAGTACTAGAGTTTTTGACTCCATCCAATGTAATTTTTCTTTCTGTATTTGTAATGAAAGAATTTCTTGTTTCTCCTGAAGAAAGCCATGGAATATCTCCATTCCAATATTCATTATTTTTTGTAGAAGGAGTACCGCCACTAAAGATCTTACATATCTCGGAAAGGTTTTTTCTATTATTTTTTTTAGATTTCAAACCCAATCCCTTTTAAATTTTTACGAATTTCTATGTCTAATTTTACAGATTCTTTTGAAAGTTGGGTATATTTTGAAGTTAATCTTTTCATTTCATCTTCAAATGGTTTTCCATCTTTTGTGATATCTTCAGTGCCAACATATCTACCAGGTGTCAAAACAGAGTTTTTTTCTACAATTTCTTCTTTCTTGACTATCTTACAATACCCAGTAAGATCTTTGTATCTAGGATATCCTTCCTTTCCAAGAAATGAGCGGTAAGTTTCTACAATTTTTTGAATTTGTTCTATTGATAGTTCATTGTGTGCCCTATCAATTGAGGTGAAGATTTTATTTGCATCAATGAACAGAGTTTCTCCTTTTCTTTTTCTTGTTTTGCCATCATCTTTGTTTTTTGTAATAAACCAAAGACATGCAGGAATTGTAACAGTATAAAATAAATTTTTAGGGAGAGCAATCATACAGTCTATAAGATCATCTTTTACAATTTTTTCCCTAATCTTTCCTTCGTTTCCTCCTATCGACATGGAACCATTATCCAAAACTAGACCTATTTTACCATCTTTTTCATCTAAATGATGTATCATATGAGACATGAATGCATAATCTCCTCCGGGTTTTCCACTACTTGGTGTACCATATTTTGCAAACCTCACATCATCTTTCAGTTTTTCATGTCCCCATGCCCCCATCAAAAATGGAGGATTTGCAAGGATGTGGTTTGCTTTTACTTTCTCATATGGGTGTTCAATTAAACAGTCTGCATTTGTAATATTTTTAGCTTCAATTCCACGCATTGCAAGATTCATTTTACAAATTCTCCAAATATCACTACGTGATTCTACACCATATACTGAGATTCCTTTCCTGTTTTTATTTTGATGTGCTTGCAAAAATTTGTAACTTTGTACAAACATTCCACCGGAACCACATGTTGGATCATAAATTATTCCCTCATACGGTTCAATGATTTCTACTAGTAGCTGTACAATGGATTCAGGTGTAAAGAATTCGCCTCCTTTTTCACCTGATTTTTTATGGAACATCTTCAAAAAATATTCATAAATTCTTCCAAAGGAATCTTTAGATAGATTATGAGTATGTATTGAATCAAAAGTTTCAATGAGTTGATGCAAATTATCATTTTTAATATTTGATTGGGCAAATACTTTAGGCAATACATTCTCAAGTTCTTGATTATCGTTTTCAATTTCTTGAATCATGTTGTCTACTTTGATTGCAAGATTTTTTTCACTAGAAACAACCTTTACAAGATCATCCCACTTGTCACCTTCTTTTAAGAAAAAAACCCCTTTGGACGAGTAAGAGTCTTTGAGATTTAGAAGATAATCTAATTCTTTTTCTGATGCATCTTTGTTATTTTCTTTGATCTCTACTCTTCTTTGATCAAACCAATATGAAATGAATTTCAGAAATAGTAAACCTAGTGCGATATCTTTGTAAGCAGAAGGGGCAACTTTACCACGTAACAATTCTGCTGTATCCCATAGTTTGTCTTCAAATGATTGCTCTTTTTTTGTAGATTTTTTTGCAGCCATATACCAATACCCATATTATGCAATATTTTACTTGTTCAAATCTTCTTATGTTGAGAACTAGACATAGTATTTCAACAGTCCGTTATAAACAAAAAAGACTGTTAGAGTTTGCGCTTTTTAGGCACAGTTTCATGTTTGTCATTATGACATGCTCTACAGTAAATCTCAATGTTTCTCCAGTTATCATTTGATGAAACTCCGTCTTTATGGTGTAAGTCTAGTTGTATTTGACGTGCACTTCTACCACATTTTTTACAAACAGGTTTTACATCAAGTAGTCTTTTCAAGAGATCAGTTTGATTGAAACGTTTTCTTTTTACCATTAATTGTATTAATCCTACTTGAAATTAACAATTTACACTGCTTTTAGATTTCAAGAAAAATATTCTCTGATCTGAAAATTTTGTGCTGAAATATGTTGAACAAACTTGACTTAATACCTCCATGATAATTTAGACTCTAAACTCTTTCCACCAATACTAACTTAGTTATTTTTACAAGTAAGTTCTAACTAGCTATGAAGGATATTTTAGTAATTTTTCTAATTTTTTATGCCTAATTTGATCGCACTGTTATTTTTTTAATTCTTTTTCAAAAATATTTTCAAACGTCTCAAATGGCTGTGCTCCAAACATCCTTGTTGTTTCCCCATCAGGACCAATCACAAAAAATGCTGGAGTTCCAGTTAATTCAAGCGATCTTGCATCTTCATTACTTGCAAGTATTGTTTGTGAATTATTTCCATTAATCATACAATCAGACCATTTGTCAATATCTAAATCAAGTTCTTCTGCAAATTTTAATAGATTTTCTGAAGATGCCCACCCATTGTTTTCTCCCGTCCAATTTGAATACAAAATATCATGATATTCCCAAAACAATCCTTGTTCATTTGCACAATGTGAACCATGTGATGCATTAACTGAATCAGGACCTATAATGTTGTAATCTTTGAAGATGATTTTGACTTTACCTGTTTTCACATACTCTTGTACAATTTTATCTTCAGTGGAATGAAAGAAAACATTACAAAAATGACATTGATAATCTCCAAATTCAACTAGTGTGATTGGAGCATTACTATCTCCAAGTATTGGGGATGCGTTGCCTAGAAATGTGTTAAGAGTGACTTTTGGAGGACCTGATTGCTCCATTGTTGGAGTTGGGGCTAAAACCAGTTCTGATTCATTTGTAATTCCATTAATGCCAAAAAATACAATTATTATTACAACTGATGCAATTACTGCACCAATTCCTAAAGATGGACCATGAATCAATGAATCCTGGAATTATTTTATACATTTAGTCTTTTGTAACTTTGATAATATTTTCTTGAACTAGAAATTCAATTCCTTGAATAAATGTCTCATCATCTATCTGTCCAAATGCCCACCATTCAGCACTATTTTTAATTCATGATGGAATTAGATTTGGATTATTTGAATTAATTTCACTAATTGGAACTATTTTGATTCCTTTTTCATTAAATGATTTGAATAATTCTTTTAATTCATTAATTTGTTCATGTTTACAGAATTAACATATGTAGAATCTTCAATTGTTGAAAATTCTTGCACTTGAATACCAATTACTTTTATTATTTTTTTTAATTTATAACGCTGTGCAAGTCCATATCAAAAATTCTCAAAATATTGTGGAATCATAATAAACAAACAATAGTTTATATAATTTTAATGATTATTATATGATAGTATGATAATAACATTATGATACTATCTGATGTTCATTTGAAATGTTTGTTTTTTAAACACAAACAACAGAATATAGGATTATAAAATTAATTTTTACTAATGAGTACTACTTTAGTCACAGATGTTAAATCTGATGAAGAAAAGAATGATTTTTTCCATGAAGTAGTTGAACAAACCAATTCTATTGGGGGGGGAAATTCAAATGGCATTAAAGTCAATTACTCAAGCAAATAATCGAGCACGTATGCTGTCAACTACAGCAAAAATTGAATCAAATCGTTTAGGTGATGTTGGTAGAGATTTCCTTATTGTTTCACATTCTATTGATGAATTAAGCACTAAAACTGATAAGGTAATTGAACAGATGAAACTAGAGACCGTTGAGGGGATTGAACATTTGGCCTCAGCAATTCGAGATAAATCTACTAGTATTAATGGCAATAGATTGGCAAATCTGGCATTAACTAATATCCGACTAGTTGATAGAAATTTGTTTGAAAGAGGGGCTGATATTAGATGGTGGGCAACTGATGATATTCTTGTACAAAGTTTATCAAAAAATGATTCATTTTCTGAAGCATCTCAAAGATTGAAAGAAATCTTAGAGGCTTATCCTGTTTACTATGATTTACTTTTATGTGATACATCTGGAAATTGTAAAGCATCTGCTGATACTACAAATGATTTAAGCAACATAAATTTTAGAGATAAATCTTGGTTCCAAGATTCAATGAAATCTAATAATGGTACAGAATATTCATTTCAAACTGTACATTATTCTCAAAATATTCGAGATCATACTGTAACCTTTTCTTGTAAAGTTCATGAGGACTCTGATCCTACAAAACCTGTCCTTGGTGTAATTGCTGCAGTATTCAAATGGCGAGAATTTGCTCAGAAAATAATTTCTGAAACGGCATTAACTGATAATGAGAAAAAAAATACTCGTGTATTAATTTGTGATGATAATGGATTAATATTAGCTGACTCTAAAGAAAAAATTCTCAAAGAAAGTATTTCTTTTGTAGGGCGGACTGATTTATTCAAAAAAGAAACTGGTTTTACAATACAAAAAATTAAAGATACACCTCAATTAATCTCTCACGCATTATCTCCTGGTTTTGAAGGATATTGTTCTACACAATGGCATTCATTAATCATTCAAGAAACTGATATCAAATCAATAGAAAAAAAATCAGATAATGGTGATGCTAGTGATGATTCTCTTGATTCAATTACTGGATTAGTTGTGAACCTTGCTGATGAAACACAAAAAGCAATATCTGAAATAAATAAAATTAATGATCAAACACAGATTTTATCTCTCAATGCTGCAATTGAGGCTGGACGAGTTGGAGAGGCAGGTAGAGGATTTGGGGTTATAGCTGGATTTATGGGCGATATTTCGCGAGAAACTGCAAAAGTTACAAATTCAATGTATGTCAACACTCAAGATAAAATAAAAAATTTGAATGAATTCCTATCAACAAACTCACAAATTATCAAAGGTGAAAGACTATCTGATCTTTCTATGGCAAATATTGATTTAGTTGATAGAGCATTATACGAGAGAACAGCAGATGTACGATGGTGGGCAACAGACCATAGTCTTTTTAATGCATTGATTAACCGTTCTGAAGAAAATACTAGTTTCCTATCGCAGAGACTCCAAACCATTTTACAGTATTATACAGTTTATGAAGATCTACTTGTCTATGATAATGAAGGTAATTTCATTTCAAATGCTTCAGATACAAAAATTCTAGAAAATAATGTTGCAGATTCTCAATGGTTTACAAATGTAAAAGGTACTGTTAATGGTAAAAATTATGGTTTTGATGTTATCACAATTAATCAAAATGATAGAGATGAAAAACATTTAGTATTTTCATGTAAAATTCACAACAATGGCAATACTGCCCAAGGACACGTTGGAGTATTGGCAATTTTATTCAAATGGGAACACTTTGCCAAGATTATATTTGATGAAACACCATTAAATGAATCAGAAAGAAACCATTCTAGTCTATTCATCACTGACACTGATGGTGATATTTTGGGAATTGAAGATCATAATGATGGTTTTATAACCAAAAATGATATATCTCAATTCCTACCTAAGGCCAAAAACTATGATGTTATAACAAAAGATGATTTTAATTGGCTAGTTGGAAATGCTGCATCTGCTGGATTTGAAGGATTTTCTACCGGATGGCATGCCATGATTGTAGAAAATGATCTCACTTGAGATTTTAAAAAATACTGTTTGAAAAACCACATTACTAATAATTCAAAAATATTTGGTAGATCTATGCTGGATGACAAACTTTAATTCCTCATCTGAAGGATTTTTCCATAGTGCCAGGGTAGCTCAGCCTGGGAGAGCACTCGGCTGAAGACCGGGCTGTCGCTTGTTCAAATCATGCCCCTGGCACTTTTTTTAGTTAAAATCGATTATACAATTTTGATCTATTCTAATTAAAATCAACTAAAATTAGATCTCAAGGAATATTTGAAATAATTTAATGATACTCTAATTCTACATAATCTTTAAAAACAAGGCAAACTGTCTTTTTTCGATATTCATGGCTGAAAAAAAATCTACAAAAGCAAAGACCACAAAAGCAAAGACCACAAAA
>Ga0233439_10005087_pt1 | contig 12387 bp, 9 predicted proteins | sample SI_123_September_6_FD_182713 | JGI IMG/M metagenome (GOLD analysis project Ga0233439, IMG submission 182713) | Seawater microbial communities from Saanich Inlet, British Columbia, Canada - SI_123_September2016_100_MG | ecosystem: Environmental > Aquatic > Marine > Inlet | place: Canada: British... | reverse complement strand
CATCTTTTTTTACCTCAACTACAACTTAAATCCACATTAGGAGCAATTTGACTTACATCATCAAAATTAACACAACCGTTATTATCTAAATCCCCAGCTAGATTTCTTACTTTAGATCCAACACAAGTAAGATCCACATTAGGAGCAATTTGACTCACATCATCAAAATTTACACACCCATCATTATTCAAATCTCCAGCAATAAAATCAACAGGTTCAGCAACAGGTATAGCACAAGCACCATTCAAACAACTAACTCCTTGAGAACAGACATTTCCACAACTACCACAATTTTTAGAATCTGTTTGAAAATAAAATGTTTCATCAATCCTAGTATCACAATTGTCATCTACATTATTACAAGCCTCAATTCTTCCAGGATAAATAATCGGATTAAAAGGTTTACAATCATTTACATCTAACGATTTATCATTATCATCATCATTGTCACAAACATCACCTAAACCATCTTTATCAAAGTCTTGTTGTTTTGGATTTGATATCTCTGGACAATTATCAGCAACACTCATAATACCATCGTTATCCACATCTGGAGATAAGCAAACACCATTGTTACAACTAAATCCTTTTGAACAAACATTTGAACATACACCGCAATTATTTACATCTTTTTGAAAATCAAATGATTCATCAATCCTATTATCACAATTGTCATCAATCCCATTACAAGACTCAGCCCTTCCAGGATAAATATTTGGGTTTAAAGGTAAACAATCATTAACATCTAAAGATTTATCATTGTCATCATCTAAATCGCAAGCATCACCTTGACCATCAGCATCAGTATCTTTTTGATCTAGATTCCACACTAAAGGACAATTATCTTCAGCATCTAAAATTCTATCTCCATCGTTTTCAATAACTTCACACAAACCATTTGTACAAACAGAATTTTCTGCACACTTATTATAACAAGCTCCACAATTATCTCTATCGTTACTCAAATCAGCATCAGTATCAACAACATCGTTACAGTTATCATCAATATTATTGCAAACTTCAGTATTTCCAGGATAAACATCCCTTTCAAACGGAGCACAATCTAAATCGTTAGTAACACCATCATTATCATTATCGGTATCACACATATTTCCAGTACCATCCGCATCACTATCTTGTTGATCTACATTTGCAACATTAGGACAATTATCCCTATTATTTTCAACACCATCCGAATCTAAATCCGCAGCACAATAATTTAATACAGCATCCCAAGCACCACTATGAGCAACACAACCTTCTTGAGTTTGACATTCACCCACATCTTGAGCACAAGAAACACCGGAAATTGAAGGGACCCCACAAGTTTGGCCATTCCACCTTCCTCCAGTTACTTCACAATCAATTAGAGTTAAACACCCATTAAGATCCTCAATTGAACATTGCCTGTCAACTTCACAAGCGTTACCAACTCCATTCCCATTAGAATCTAATTGAGCACCATAAGAAAATGAAACAAAATATTTTTCAAAAAAATCATTAAATGTAATTGACTTAATTTTAACAATCGAACCATCCCGTAGAGTAATTTCATCTCCAATTACCATAGGCCCAACTTGTTCATCATTTACAGTTAATATAACCGTAACTTCAGTTAATTCATTTATTTGAACAGTATATCTTTCTTGACTATTAAAATTAGTAAGTGTTCTTGAATTACCAACAGACATAGAGCTTGAAGAATAAAAACCATTTTCAACATCCACACAATTATCACAAGCATTACCAACACCATCTGCATCAGAATCCACTTGATTTATATTAGATACAGCAACACAATTATCATTCAAATTCAAAATATTATCACCATCAATATCATTACTAGAAACCTTTGGAGGAATAACTTCTTCAACAACCTCTTCATCAACAACTTGACCACCTGGAACTCTCAAATTATTTCCAAAAGCCTCACCAGGAGCAGGAACGATGTCACATTGAGATAAATCATAAAAACTACAATCATTTAAACAACTAACAGACCCAGCACCCAAATCAAAATCCTCACAACTCTCGCCCACAGGCCCATCACAAAATTCACCAGCATCAAGCCTATTATTACCACAGCCTTCAGAAATCACATTAACAGCAGCTGCATCTTGTTTATTAGCTAAAATATTCACATTATTTTCATTATATACTTCAACACCACCCAAAGTAACTTCACCAGAACCAGGAGCAATAGCTCTAAAAGTCAAAGTACCTAAAGTAATAGTAGTCCCAGTTTTTCCAGAAGATTCCAAAGAAACATCTAAATTAACTAAACCAGCAACATCTAATCTATTACCAGATAATTCATTTACAACATCTAAATTATCAGAACTAAAATATATAGGATCCCTACCAATTCCAACTGGCTCTAAATAATCTGGAAAATTAACAGTAAATTTAACCATCCTAACTTGTGAATCTACATTCATAACAACGTCAAATTCAAATTGATCACCAAGTGCAACACCACCAATCTGAGTTAAAGCAATATCATTAATCTGCAATTGACCGCCCCTTGCAATTGCCTTCCCTGCAAAATTTGAATTAAAAATAACTAAAACCGAAATAAGAGCAACAATAACTAAAGTAATAACTGCAATCATCAAAGATTTAGTTTTATAAGATTTATCACTATCATTCGGTGTGGCTTTTGAATTTACATTTAAATTTAAACTTCCGCTTCTTTTACCTTTATTATTTAAATTTTTTTTTGCCATTCTACTCACACCTCAAAAATTGACTATTTCTAAACATTGCAAAAATAATCCCATTTAAAGAAATCAAAGGTCTATTTGCCCTAAGAGAACTTTTCAACATACTTTTTAAAGCAGGTAAATCAGTTTGACTAATACAACCATCTTTATTAAAATCACCCAAAGGACAACCATTAGCTAAATTTACTCTTATAGGATTATCCTTATTTTTAACAGTATCAGGACACTCATCTATATCATTATTAACACCGTCATTATCTAAATCAAGATCTACAACTTCAGGTTCAAAAACAGGCACTTCCACCGGAGGAACAACTTCTTCTTCGAATGAACTATCAACACAACTTAAATCAAGAAATGAAAAAAAAGCAGTATTTTTATTTGCAATTGCATAATCAATACAGCCCTTAACCAATTCTAAATTTTCAGCATTATTTGAAATTTGCATTGGACTGCCAGGCGACGGGATATAAGGAGACAAATCATAACCTGGACACATATCAGCCCATAATTGATCAACAACTGACCCTCCTCTAAAAGATTGAAGATATCCTATAAACACAGACCTAACCGAACTCACACCGACCAAAGGAATACCCTTGTAAACTCCCAAACAACTAACACCACTAAATGAATTATCGCCATAAGGTTGCTCAGAATTTGTTAAACATAAATTATCAACATCAATGCCTTGCGTAGAACCGATATAACCTTGCACACCTTGGATGAAACAAGTATCCTGAACAACTTCTTCTTGTGGTTCTACTTGCGGACTAACTATTTCACATACATCACCTTGACCATCACCATCAGAATCTTCTTGAACTGGATTTGCAACGTTAGGACAATTATCTACAATATCAAAAACACCATCATTATCTAAATCAAGATCACATACATCACCCTCATTATCTAAAGCACCATCTCCATTAGCTTGATCACGATTTGGAGTTTGAGGACAATTATCATCTACATTATCAACACCGTCTCCATCTCTATCTAAGTCACAAGCATCTTGAATACCATCTGCATCCCAATCACCTTGCGTTGGATTAAAATCATTAGGGCAACCATCAGAATTATCATTCCAACCATCACCATCAGTATCAACATCAGCTTGAGGTTGATTAATAAGAACATTAGTACCTTGTACATCAATTATATTTGAATTACCATCAAGAGCATTTACTAAAGTAACTAAACCACTCTCACTTCCACTTGTTAAATGAATAGTTGATAAAACACCATTTTGAACTCCAGCAAAATTAAAAACAACAACCTTGTTATTCAAACCATTCCAACTAAGAGCGCCAGCAGGAGTAGGATCCGCTCTGGAAACATAACCATTTGGAGTTTGAATTTCAAATTCAAAAGTAACATCACCTTGCACTGCATTTGAAATGACAACATCACAATCAACATCAGAATTTTGATCAACAGGAGAATTACAATCAAGTTGTAAATCGATAGATAAAGCAGCAGGAATCAATATTAACATCATTATTAAAAATAGTTTTTTCATTTTTAGTACCATCTCTTTATTATTATGTAAACAATTATTATTTATAAACTTTTTTACTTATTGACCATTAAATCAACTACGTTATGGTGTTTGTATCGTTTCACTAAACGAATTATCACTACCTTGAGACCCATCTTTTTTTCTCCCCATAAAAACAACTATCAAAATGATTACAATTACAAAAACAACACCAGCTATAATAAATAACAAATATTTTTCAACAAAACTCTCACTATCATTTTCTAAAGTCACTTGAGTATCAACTTGTCTTTTAGTATTTTGAACATTTACTTTATTAGAACCACTTAAAACTTGAACATTAGTTCCTCTAACATTTATTTGATTATTATTTCCATCAACAACATCAATTAAAGTAACCAAACCACCTTGATTAGAAGCTGTTAAATGCAATTTCCCTAAGACACCATTTTCTAAACCTTGCAAATTAAAAACAACAGCCTTGTTATTAATCCCATTCCAATTAATAGCACCTTGTGGAGTTGGAGGCATTGTTTCAGTAAAACCTTGAGGAACTTGAACCTTAAATTCAAAAGTTACATCACCTTGTGCAACATTAGATAAAACAACATCACAATCAACTGGTGAATTTGCTTGAACTTGATTAGGACAACTCAAATCAACATTAAAAGATAAAGCAACAGGAATAAACATTAAACAAATTAAAATAATAATTAATCTTTTCATAAGTTAAAGAAATAAAATAACTATATAAAGTTTACTCGCATCTATTATCAAACAAATGCCATAAATTAGAATTCAAAGAAATCAAATCATTAGGATCTTCTAAAACTTGCAAAGAATCTCCAAATAATTTATCGAAATGAACTTTTTGAGCGCATCCATTTAAAGTACACGACAAAAAAATTTCTTCACAAATAGAATAACCACATCCATTTAAATCAACAAACTCACCCTGGTAACTATCACACAAATCAAATTCATTTAAAACTCCATCATGATCAAAATCTTCAGACAATTCTCTAAAATTATTATCATCACAAACATCACCAATCCCATCAGCATCAATATCTTTTTGACCAACACTATAAGAAAGATGATTTAAAGGACTAGATTCTACAAAACTATTTATTTTAATATTTGTCCCATCAGGTAAAAAATAACTCAAACCAGAAACAGGTTCAACTAAAGAAACATAAGAATCAATTTCTAATCTAACAACATCGCCACGCACATTATTTGGTTTTATTGGGCGATTAATTCTAACATCAAAATTATCAATATCAAATAAACTACTTTTTGAATTTCTATAATTTTCAAAAAAACTAACACTATTTGGATTAATTGGACAATTATCCAATTCATTTAAAACACCATCACCATCCAAATCATCATCACAAATATCACCAAATCCATCTCCATCAAGATCAAGTTGATTAGGATTATTTTCAAGCAAACAATTATCCAACACATCATCAACTAAATCAACATCACTATCACCATAACACCAAGAATCACCAAATTCATCCCCTCGCCATTCAGCCCCGCTAAATTCACAACTCATTTTAGTAAAACAATTATCAAAACTATTTAAACAATAAAAACCATCCTCAGGGACCATACAAACACCACCCCAAACACCGCCATTAATCTCACAATCAATTTGAGAAATACAAGCCGCAACATCTTCATTTGAACAAACCCTATCTTCTAAATCACAAATATCACCAATCCCATCACCATCTAAATCCTTTTGATCGATAAACATTAATTTTCTATAACTAGAACCTAACCTATTACTAGATCCTTCATCATAAATTAAAATACCATCAACAACAATTGACTGAGAACTTAACCCAACATCATTAATAACTGGAAAGTTGGTTAAATCAATTACAAAATCAACTCCATTAAAATTATAATTAAAAAACCCACCATTTTTAAAACTAACTTCATCAGCATTATTAAATAAATTAGGACAATTATCTAAAATATTTCCAATACCATCCAAATCATCATCTTCTAAGCAAACAGTCCCTTCAAATTCTTCAAAATAAGTCGACACATCATTTAAATTACAATCACTCGATTCATGACTACCCAAAACAAAACTAGCACATAACAAAATTACTAATACAAACACCAACCTTTTCATAAATAAAAAAGAAATAAAATAACTATATAAAGTTTACTCACACCTATTATCAAACGCACTCCACAAATTAGAATTCAAAGAAATTAAATTACTAGGATCTTGAAACACCCCATTAGCACTTTGTAAAAGTAAATTAAAAGCATTTTGATCAACACAATAATTTTCAAAACCCTCATCAATTTCCCCATCACAATCATTATCCATATCATCATCAACCTCAACAGCATAAGGATTAACACCAGGTTCTAAATCATCACAATCAAATAAAAATGGAACCCCATCACCATCATAATCTAATCCACTTAAGAGAGTATCATGACAAAATTGCTGAGCTGGATTAAAAATATAAGGACAGTTATCTTGGGAATTTAAAACCTCATCTTTATCAAAATCATCCAAATTCAAATTATCACGAGACAAACAAACATTGCCCCCTTCAAGATTAACACAAACACCATCTTCCAAATATAATCTCACAAAAGGAGGACCAGAATAACGTTCTTTACACGAAAAATCTTGCCCATATCGATTTGGAGAAACCCAACGTCGTTCTGCACAGAACACATCTTCCGGAATAATATGATTTAAATTAATTAAAGAAGAAGAAGCCAATTCTAAAATACGTTCAGATCTAAAGACAGGAATATCGTAATTAGTAACATAACTATAAGAGCAAGGTTCCAAATGTCTTTTATCTTCACAAATTTCAAAAGCATCCAAAGTACTCCTAGATTCAAAAGGTATATAAACCTCCTTAGTGCAAATATTGCCATAACAATAACCATTATGAACATCTCCAGCATTATCATTCCACTCACATTTCTGTAAAGATTTTTTTCCTAAACAAGAACGATATTGATTACCAAAACCTAAAAAATCAGCAAATCTAACATCTAACAAATCCTCATCATATAAATTAACTACACCATCATTATCATAATCCAAATTCAAACATTCAACAGAATCAGCCCAATCACCATTATTTAATTTTTCAATTAAATTACTTAAATCAAGAATATCTGTACCAATTACCCCATCACAATTAAAATCAGCAACATTATCATTAGCTAAAAAACAATCAGGCTTTGTCCCAGAAGAAAAATATTCACTTAAACAACTATAATCATTTTGATTAACTAAATCATCAAAATTTAAATCACCAACCAAAACATGACTATCTGCAAAAACAAAACCAACACACAAAAATACAACTAAAACAAACATTAACCTCTTCATAAATAAAAAAGAAATAAAATAACTATATAAAGTTTACTCACAAACAATTTCAGCTTCTCGACCAACTATCACATCAATCAAAGGAGGAATATCCACAACATTAATGTTCATGTCACAATTAGTACTAGCAGCATCAACATTATCTGAAGAAATTGGATCGACACCAATTATATGATCGATTACTTTTTGTAAATCTGCAACATTTACCCTTTCATCGCCATTAATATCACCAACAGTAACATCCTTAACAACAACCTGAGTTCCATGTACACTAATAGTATTTGAATCACCATCAAGACCTTGTGTTAAAGTTACCAAACCACCAACTTCACCAACCCTCAAAGGAATAGTTGCTAAAGTACCATCAGCAATTCCAGCAAAATTAAAAGCTACAACTTTGTTTTCAATCCCATTCCAACTAAGAGCTCCTGCAGGAGTAGGTTCACCAACAGAAGTAACACCATTAGGCAATTGCACCATAAATTCAAAAGTTACAGGACTAGAGGAACCACCAACAACCACATCACAATTGAAATTAGAATTTGGTTTAACAGTCGTAGGACAAACCAATCTTAAAGTAACTTGTGAATTTCCTTGAACTACTTCATCTTCAACAACTTCTTCTCGAACAAGTTCTTCAACAACTGGCACTTGAACAGCAGCTTGATCACATACATCACCAATACCATCATTATCAGAATCAGCTTGATTACTATTAGCTAACCCAACACAATTATCAACATTATCAGCAACACCATCACCATCGCCATCATTAGAACAACTACTAGTATCTAATTGACAATCTTGAGTACATCTAACAGTTCCAGCACTAAACCCTTGATCAACACAAGTTGTTTGAACATCCCCATCACACTGCTCACCTGCTTCAACTTCACTATTTCCACAAGAAATATCTTCAAAACTAACTTCGACTTGGTCGCTAGAACTAACTAAAAAATTTCTCCCATCACTATCTAAAGCCTGAGCACTCAAAGAAACAACCCCAGAACCAGGTCCATTAATTCTAAACCTTAAAGTTCCTAAAGTAACAACTTGATTTGTCACAAAAGGCTCATCATAATTAGGAATAATGAGAGCAGAATTTTGATTATCAACTATATTAAAATCCGATTGTAAAAAATTTCCACCAACCTCAACTGGCTCAACATTATCTGGAAAAGTAAAATCTAAACTAATAAGTCTTGTTTCTTGATCAACATTAACATAAACATCAGTTTCAAAAACCTGAGGATCATTTTGCACTTCAACAAAAGTTAAAGACACAGTATTAGTCTCAACTGAGCCGCCCCTAGCAATAGCTTTACCTGCAAAATTATCACTTGTAATTAAAAAAGACATAATTAATACAACTACAACAATAGAAACCAAACCAACTACAAACGGTTTATGACTCAATATTTTTCGAATATGATTTTTTTTAGATTTCATTATATAACCTCTTATTTTAATAATTAAATATTTTAAATATATAAACCTTACTCCTCACAAGGATTCCTAAATATTCCCCACAATTTATTATTCAACTCTGCAAAATCAGCAGGGTTATCTAAAACACCAAAACCCACCAAAGGCACCTATTTTAGCTTTAAATCGAAAGCCCAAAACAGCCATTTTTCAAAAAAGGTCTAAAAAAGAACAAGAAGTATCACACAAAATACCAATGATACTCTAACTTTTTTCATATTATTTTGTGATCATACAAAATAAAAAAGCGCCACGAGCCGGATTTGAACCGGCGATTCCCAAGGGAACAGAATTTTTGATAAAACCAGGAAATCATAAGGACGATTTGCCCATAGCAATCCTGCGCAATACCAGACTATGCGATCGTGGCACAATTGCATAATCTACCCTTATTTTACTTAAGCTCTTTTTAAATATTTCTATAAAACCAACAAAATATCAAATATTGAATAAATACATGATCAAAAACAATAACAACCAAATACCAAACAAAAAAACAAAAAAAAAGAAAAAAAACTATGGTTTAAACCAATCTTTAGCTTTCTTAGGAATTCCTCTCAAATAAAGAAGCGCCAACGGAGCTGCCCAATTAGCCCATCTCTCAACAAAATCCCAAATAGGCTCACCTGCAATAGGTCTTAGTAATGCTGTCCACAAACCCCATAAAGCTGCCCAAGCTAAAACTACTCTTATCGGATAAAACAAAGCAATCAAAGCAACCACTATATCCATTGCCCCAATAAGTGGCAAAACAGTATTAGCAAATCCTTCACTAAATCCTAAAGAAGTAAAATAAGGGATCCAACTTTGTTTAGTTTGCAAAGCAAACACACCATGACCTAAAAAACTTCCAAAAACCCCAAGTCGTAAAATCCACTCAGCATTCAAATATTTTTTCAAACTCATTTATACTATCACCTCAATTAATTAATCAATACATTATTAATTACAATCAAAGAAAACTTTTAACTATAAAATACTTACTATTCCAACATTTACTATCAATCTTTACAAACACACCAAGAAAACAAACAAAAAACAATAAGAAAAAAATAATAATCTACTCATTAATCATTGAATTTCTATGAATCCTTGCAAAATAAGGTGACGCCACAACATAATCTTCACCAAAACCAGCAATATCACCATCAATAGCTTCACAAGTTTTTCTAAGCTTATTAATAGCCCTCTTAAGTTCAACTAAATCTTTTTCCTTAAGTGGCTTAATATTAATTAAAGCAATAGTTGAACCCTCTCGTAAAACATCCAATACTTCCTTAATATCTTCAAAATCTTCCATAACAAACGGTCGAATAATAACCTTACTTTTCTCTTCCTTAGGTAAAGATGAACCTACCTCAACATACTCAGAAATCTCCTCGATTTCCTCTTCCATTTCTTCTGGTTTTGCAAATTTTTCTTTTAATTGTAAAAAAAAGTCTTTCATATTAACACCCTCACAAATCTATACTAAACGGAATCTATTATTTGTAACTTTAACCCCGTTTAGATATACAAACACTAAAACTAGTTTTAAATTCCATAGCGTTTAGTATATATTTCTACCAATTTTTAAACATTAGAAGTTATATATAAATGTTTTTATTATTGTAAACCATTAATCAAAACCAAGATTCTCCAAAATACACATTACAAAACAACTACCAAAAAAATAAATTAACCTAAAAACAAACATAAAATCAACAAATTCAAAAAAGACAACTTAATCAAAAATAAATAAATAAATTAAAAAAATTCTACTTGTTATTCTCCTTCATAAAACTCAAAATAAATTCAATTGCCTCATCAGTATTCCTAGAATCAATTGCCAAACCACCAACTTCTCTATGGCCACCACCAGCGCCCTCACCAAATTTCTTAGCAACAGTTTCACACAATTTACCAATATCAATTTTTAATCTCTCACGATGAAAAATATTAGAACCAATACCCATTTTAGTAATCTTATCATCCTCACGTACACTCAAATTATAAGCAGAACTTTTAAACTTAACATAAGGATAAAAACGATCAAAAACACCTTTTTTACGTTTAAGTTTCCGATCATCTTGAACAACGCACTTAGACCCTTTATCAAAATAAACATAAGTATCAAACACTTCTCTCCACTGCTTTAAACCTTCCAACTGAGATAAATGAAACATCAAAGGATTCAATTTTTCAATTTCCTTTGAATCAATAGGAGTCTTAGCAAGCTTATTATTTAACATAGTTTTAAAAATTACAACATTTAAATTAAAATCCCTAGTATGAAACATATCACCAAGTAAATGAATCCTAAGTAAAGGCGAAGGATTATCATATGATTTTAAAGGATAAAAACAAGTATTAATATCATCCTTAGAATAAAGAGCACCATCCATTATCTCACTAACACGTTTAAAATCAGATAACTCTTTAGTAATTTTCAAACCATTTTCCTTAGCAATATCAAGCATTAAACTAGCATTACTAGGACAAATTCTCCAATAATAATTTTCAGGCAATACTTCATCCTCATCAGGCTTATTTGAAGAATGATGATCACACCAAAAAAAAACATCTTTCTTTGGCCTAGGTAAATCTAAAACAATATCATATTTAGTTAGTTCAAACTTATCACCTTGAATTTCTTGAGGACCAACACCAATAACCTCAATATCTAAAATTTCCTTAGAATCCTTCTTCAAACCAAGCGTTTTATAAAAATACTTTTTAAAAATATAAGCACTACAAAAACCATCAGCACAATTACCATGAGTAATTATTCTATATTTAACCTTACCAGATTTTACTGTTTTATCAGATTTAACATCCTTTTTATCAGATTTAATTTTTTTACCCATTATCTTCTTTTCTCCTACCATTAACTAATAAAAATCAACTTCGTTTAAAAGAGTTTTGATTATGAACTAAAATTGCCTTTATCCTTTAGAATAACCATTACACCAAATAAATCAATTTAAACAAAAACAACCACCAACATCATGTGAAAAACCACATCATTAATAATCAAAACATCATTACAACATTTCTATTTGTAATTCTCCTATTTCTAATAATAGTTAGCATATTCATCCCAAACATCGATATTAAAGGCCCATTTTCTATAATAGCAGGATGGCTTGGAATAATCATAGGATTCTTTTTCAATCAACAATTCACTGAGCATTTAAGACAAAAATTAAACGAAAATGAAAAAAAGAAAAAAATCTTAGAAAAAAATTACGAACAAAAATTACAAACATTAAATCAAAAAGCAATAGAAGAAATTAATAATACAACTA
>Ga0233439_10005086_pt1 | contig 12387 bp, 9 predicted proteins | sample SI_123_September_6_FD_182713 | JGI IMG/M metagenome (GOLD analysis project Ga0233439, IMG submission 182713) | Seawater microbial communities from Saanich Inlet, British Columbia, Canada - SI_123_September2016_100_MG | ecosystem: Environmental > Aquatic > Marine > Inlet | place: Canada: British... | reverse complement strand
TCAACTTCTACAAGTTTCAGGAGACAAATAATGCCAATCGGACTGTACCGCCAATTAGAGACACCGCAGCCAAGAGATTTTATCGAAGCGGCGAACTCCCTTAATGACAAACTCGGAAAGAATAATGTCCAAATTCTTCACAACCTTGCGAAATCGTCACAAATTGTCGTTCTCGCAGGATACAAATCCCTAGCTGATTATGAGTCTCACTCCGAAGAATACGTATCGGCTGGCCTGCCCGGGATAGCAAGAGACCATGGTGTGAGCCTGGTAGATCAGGGATTTTTTGTGAGGGAAGCAATCAACGACCCTAACCTCACCTTATTGGGTGGGCATGATTACGTCGTGTTGACAAGTGGATTGGTCAAGATTGGAGCTATGTCTAACGCTATAGCAGCTGCATCACGCGTCATCGAGAAAATCGGACCTGAACAACTTTCGCAAGGTATAAGTTCCGGGGTGATGAGAGCTGTGTCAGGCAACAATGTAAACAAAATGGCCTACCGTGTTGGACTACCATCAAGTGAAGCTGCTGAGGAATTTATTACAAGAAGCCCTGGCAGTCGCCCAGAAGTTGCAGATGATCTCAAGGAATGGCTTAGTAATATGACCACTGTTTCGCGGGGTGTTTACAAGGTCAAAAGAAAGTTCGGACATTTAGACTAATCCAATAATCCAACTTAAATAAAAGATTCAACTCTGCCCCGCTGAAAATTTCAGCGGGGTTTCTCTTTTAAATCTGTAAACCGCGCCAGTATCACCACACCGTTTCAGCACGCTGACCCCCACCATCTATATAAACAATGGTGCTTGCAGGTATCGGCTGTCTCCTGAGCCACTCGCATCAGGTTCCGCGTCCGAACCAGTTACATTCACCACATGAATCCTTGGTCGAAACGTCCCAGTAAGAAAGTCTCAGTTCCACGCTTCTCACTGGAGTCCTGGGCGCAGCACATGGAAGACCCGAAGCAGTACGCAAGCATAAAGTTAGCTTCGTTCCTAGACGCGTGATTTCCGGCCGATGGTAGCAATCCGGTAGCAAACGTGGTGCAACTAAATCTCAAAGCGACCTGCATAATTAGCTGCAAACGTCTATGTTGAACTGGCGGGAGTGCAAGGGAGTCGAACCCTCCGCGCACGCCGAAGGACGCACGCCAGCGGAGTTGAAGTCCGTGAGGCCCACCGGGACCCATCCACTCCCCCACTGTTTCGTGAACGCAGGAAGAATACAGCGCGTTCACTCGAACAACGATCAAAAATCGGCCCCAAATGCCAAAACATTTAGGGCCCATTTATAAGATTGAAGAACCTCTTAGACAGACATTGCGTCTTCGAGTCGTGCCTGCAGCACGCTCTTAGGAACTGCTCCAACTACCTGACCAACGGGGGCTCCGCCCTTGAATATCAACAGAGTTGGGATACTGCGAACACCGTACTTAGCGGATGTCTCCGGGTTGAAGTCGACGTTAAGCTTGACGAATTTCGCCTTGCCTTCGTACTCACCGGCCAACTCTTCGACAACTGGAGCGATCATTTTGCAGGGACCACACCATTCTGCCCAAAAATCAACAAGTACTGGGATATCTGAGTCGATGACTTCGGCACCGAACTCAGCGTCATTCACATCCTGCGTTTTTGCCATTCCAATTCGCCCCTTAGCGATTATTCACACCATTACTGACCCATAAGAGCCAAAAGAGAAAGCCGTTTTGGTGGTGACCTTCGAGATATTAGATACAGAAAGCCACAAAAGGATACGACGAGTCTGCATTGTGACAGCTTACAACCTTGGTTAATCGGCTGCCACGCCAGCTTCTTGCTCAACAGGTGCTGTTTCAAGTGTAACCGTTGAATAGCCCAACCCTGGCATCTGTGGCGTCCAATCTGCCACTTCGAGCTCGTGCATCTTGGTCGCTAGCTCACCAAACAATGTAGTTGACCCGACAAGACCTACCTGTGGGGATTCAAACACTGCCCTACCACGAGCAAGAACGTGTCCATCGTCGGCGGTTATCTGAACGATATCACCTTCATGCACACCGGCAGATTTAGCGTCATCTGCGTGAACCTGAATGATTTGCTCACGTTCGACATAGTTCATATCAGCAGGTTTCCGAACGACAACATCGCGTTCTGGCTGGCTGAGAACGCGACCAGGAGCGAACCTGAGTGCGTCGGTTGCAACCGATTTTGCGAGATCGTCGTAGTTAAGTGTCACGACAGTGACCTTCGAATTTTCATTCGAGAACAAGATAGAAGAATCACCAGCACTAGTCGACCACTGAATACCTCCCGACTGCAATTGCTCGTGAGATAGACCGCTATACGTTGATACGTTGTCGGCAATATCGGTGAATACTTGAGACGCTGAGGAGTAGTCGAAACCAGAGGCACCCATCGCGTTGGCGATAGCGGAGACGGTTTCCCAGCCGGTTCGTTCCTCGTGTCTAGGTTCAGCTGTGACTCTCAAAAGCTGAATTCGTCGCTCGACGTTTGTAACAGTCGAGTTCTGCTCAGCGTAAGTGGCGGCTGGTAGTACGACATCGGCGTGATGAGTAATTTCGGAATCAAGGGCGGCAGATACTACTAAGAAGTCGAGTTTTTCTAGTACGACTGGCAGGGATTGGAGCGTTGGCGAATAGCCAGATACTCCATCCGCCATCACAAGCGCAGCCTTAATGCTTCCAGACGACATTCCTGAAATCATCCCGGCAATGCCTAGACCATTTCCCGATGGAACTGCACCCATGTCACGGGCACCCACCGTGTTAGCACCTTGGTACAGAGGGAAGATTCCACCCGATACATTTCCGATGTTTCCGGTGATAGCAGCAAGATCGACAACAGCGTCGACCAACTGTTCGGAAGCGGTATCGTCGAGTCCGTCGTTACCGAGCAGAATTGCTCCTGAGTCACCTTCAGCAAATACCCTTGCGGCTCTTCGGATCTGAGAATCTTCTATCCCGGTGTCGCGAGATACCTTTGCAAGATCGAATGTCCAAAGCGATTGTTTTAGTTCTTCAACTTGATCAACTCTAGATCCGACGAAGTCTTTGTTTTCTAAGGCTTCATCGAGAATCACACGACTGATTCCAGCGATGAGAAGAGCTTCTGATCCCGGCTTAGGACGAAGCCATTCAGTAGCGTATCGAGTCAACTCGGTCTCTCGTGAGTCTATTACGACTAATTTGGCGCCCTCTCGTATTGCCTTCTTAGCAGGAACAGCGAGGACGTTTTGCTCTTCAGTCGGGTTACCGGCAACAACCAACAGGCTGTTTGATCGTTCGATATCCCAAATTGGGTTCGTTGCGGCACCAGCGCCAAGTCTAGTTTCGAGTTGAGACAACATCGCGCTGTTGTTGTTTAGAGCGGAATCGATGTTGGCAGTCTTTAGAACAGATTTTGCAAACTTGGCAGCAACGTATTGGTCTTCGTTCGAACCACGCGGTGACGTAATTACGGCGACTTCTTCACTTGAACGCCCGCCGAGTCCAGCCTTGATCTTTTCGAGTGCTTCGTCCCACGTTGCCTTGCGTAGAATTCCACCTTCACGAACGTAAGGGCGCTTCAGGCGTGAACTGTCGTTGGTGTATTCATATCCGAACTTGCCTGTCATGCAAGCCTGTCCGTTATTGGCAGCACCTGCGAGATCTGCCTTGAATCGAACTACTTTACCGAATTTATTCACTTCAGCAATCATCTGGCAACCGACTGGGCAGTTCGTGCAGACCGTAGTTACTTCCTTGACTGCTTTCTCCCATTTGTAGTTACGTTCGGTAAGCGAACCAGTTGGGCAGACATCGACACAGGCTCCACAGAATTCACAACCCGATTCGAGCAGTGATGTTCCGTGCGCTGTACCAACAAGTGCTACTCCTGAGCGAGAAGTCAGGGTCAGTGCTGTGTCGAATCGAACTTCGTCACAAACTCGCACACAACGTGAGCAGACGATGCAAAGGTTGTAATCTCGATCGTAGAACGGATCATCTGAATGAATCGGCAGGTCGCGGCGGTGGTAGTTCAAAGGCGTGCGCAAGTCGAGTTCGACCATTCGCACCGTGTCTTTGAGCTCGCATCGCTCGTTCTTAGGGCAAATAGTGCAACGATCGGTAACCGTTACGTGACGTTGACAGATGTCCTGCGGGCCACAAAGTTCGATACGGTGGCAGGTAAGACAACCGTGTGGATGCTCAGTCATCAACAGTTCGATAACGTTCCGTCGAAGATCTTGAACGTCTTCGCTGTTGGTCGTAACCTCCGCATCCGGCATCGGCGGAGTTGTGCATGAAGCAACGGTCATCTTTCGGCCGTTAGCTTCAACTTCAACCATGCACGCCCGACATGAGCCTTGCGGCTTCATCTTCGGGTAGTAGCAGAGGTAAGGGATGTAAATATCCTGATCCATTGCCGCCTGCAGGATCGTTTGGCCAGGTTTTGCGACTACGTCGCGGCCATCGATCTTGAAGGTTGTTCCATCGGCCATGCAGAAATCTCCGAACGTTTGGGCTTTAGGTGGGGCTCTAGACTAAGGACGTGTACGTGTAGGAAGAATCATCGTGCCATCACCGAAAACACCGCCCGGGGTGATTTCTCCAGCTAAGCAAGATTTGATCTCATCTCCGAAATACTTCAGAGCTGATGCGATCGGGTTAAAGCCAAGCTGACCGTGTCCGCAAAGCGAACCGGCTTTCATACTTGTGCCAACGCGCTCTAGGAGAGCAAGATCGGCTGATTTGGCTTTGTTCTGGCACATGCGGTCCAGAATTTCGAGCATATGAGTGTTACCAAGTCGGCAAGGGAAGCACTTTCCACAAGACTCGAATTGGTTGAATGCAATGAGAGAGCGAAGCAGATCGACAACGTTAGTGGTCTCGTTTCCGACGATGATTCCGCCAGACCCGATAGACGCACCGGCAGCCGACATCGCGTCGAAGTCGATCATGGTATCGAAGGCTTCTTCGCCAAGCAGACCGTTCAACGGGCCACCTGCCTGAAGCACCTTGATTCGCTCGCCTACAGAAACACCACCGCCAATTTTCTCAAGTACCTCGCGAATGGTCATTCCCATCGGTACTTCATACATTCCGGGGTAAGTGATGTGCCCTGAGAGACAAACGATAGCTGTACCGGAAGTGGTCTCAGTTCCGATGCTCTTGAACCAATCCGATCCATTTCGGACGATTTCGGGCACGTACGAGAGAGTCTTCACATTGTTGATATTTGTCGGCTTCTGCCAGAGTCCTGCCGCAGCAGGGAACGGAGGCTTGAACCGAGGTGTCGAGCGTTTACCCTCGATCGCTTCCATCAAAGCTGTTTCTTCACCAGCAACGTAAGAATCACCCGTGAGTGAAACTTCCATATCGAATGAGAAGTCGGATCCAAGAATATTCGTGCCGAGTAATCCCGCCTCGTAGGCAGCTGCGATAGCTTTACGAGCCGATTCGATCGGCAACTCGTGACCGGTGCGAATGAATACATATCCGTGGGTCGATCGAGTGGCGTAGCCGTTGATGATTAAGCCTTCAACTAGCGTATGAGGGTCGTTCTCAATAATTCCCTTGTCGTTGAACGCTCCAGGGTCGCCCTCTTCACAGTTGCAAAGAACGTACTTCACGGGAGCTTTTGAAGGGGCTAAGAAGCTCCATTTCACTCCAGCAGGGAACGCAGCACCGCCACGTCCTCGAAGGCCAGCAGCTTTTACTTCATTAACAATCTCTTCGGGAGTCAATTCCGTCAGAGCGCGGTTCAAGGCTGTGTAGCCACCGTTTGCAACGTACTGCAGCAAATCGTGGGGATCGGTATCGCCGAAGTTACGGGTGGCGATTCGCTGTTGAAGAGCCACCATTGGCAAGCTGTTCAGTTCGGGAAGATTTCCAACACCGTTTCCGTCGCCGCCTGAGTAAGCGAAGGCCCGTTCGGTAAGAGGTTCCCCATTTTTCACATGCTGCTCAACAATTTTCTGAGTTTCCTCAGGTTGAACGTTTCCGTAGTAAACCCTTGCACCGTTTGGCATCAGAATGTCGACTTGCGGTTCTAGGTACATCAGCCCCATTGCGCTGACCATTGAAACGTTGGCGTTTACACCGGATGATTCGACAGAGGACTTAAATGCATCGAGCACGGCATCCGCACCGGCAGCTTGGCCTGAAGTGCCACCGCCAACTCTGATCCATGCGCTATCGCCTGAGGTCAGCTCCTCCCAGCGTTTTTTAGCGCGGGATTGGAGTTCTTCGAACGGCGTTGACATCGGTTATCTGGTCCTCTGGTGCTCTTGATCGACTAGATTGTTATCTAGCTGTTCTGGCCTCGAAGCTCCCGAGCGATCTTCGCTGCGGACTCCGGTGTCTGTTTGCCGATTAGATGATGATTAATTGCGATAACCGGACCCTGCGCACAAGCACCCAAACAGGTGTTGTACTTCAAAGTCACTTTACGGTCGGGACTCTCGCCCTCTTCGTTGATTTCGAGAGCAGTGTGTACCGAATCGAGAATAGCTTGCGCTCCAACAATGTGGCAGGAAGGCCCCCAACACACATCGATCGTCTTATCGCCGGGCTCTGTGAAACGGAAGTTCGTGTAGAACGATGCAACGCTCCACACTTCATTGATGGTAGAACCGCAGAACGTGGCCGTCTCTTTGATGGCTTCGTCAGGAAGATAGTGAATCGAATCCTGTATCGCTATTAACGATGAAAGGACTGTTACCGTCGGCTGTGGCTGAGCGCTCAGCACTTGCCCGATTTGTTCACGTAATTTAGAACTCTGCGCTGTCTCAGCAGTGGTCAATTTAGCCTCAAGGGAAAAGTGGAATATTCGACTTCGAGAATTGAATCACAATCCTAGCAGAGCCCAATATAGGAGACAACGTAATTTGAGTGAATCTTTAAGACTCAGAACAGCCGATACTTTTTGTAGGCTTCCTGTGGATCCATACCGTTCAGAATCATCGTTCTGAGCTCACTCTCGGTAGACATGATTTCTTCGGTCTTGTCGAGAACCGCCTCGATCATCGACTGGGGAATAACCACAACACCATCGATATCAGCAAGAATCCAATCACCTGATGTTATCTCAACGTCACCGATTACAATAGGTTCACCCATCGATTCCACTGCCCATTTCCCTACTACGTCCTTGGGAGTGAAATAGCGAAAGAACACTGGCCAACCGAGCTTCTTGATGAAATCGGAGTCTCGATTTCCGCCATCAACGACATATCCAAGCACGCCACGATGATTCAATGTTTCCGCTGAAAGCTCGCCCATGTGAGCAATGGTCGAGTCGTTTGGTTGGCACACCAACACTGACCCCGAAGGTGCTTTACTCAGCAATCCAGTCCAACTCATCAACGAATCGTCATCTGAAATTGTATCGTCGATACGACCACTACACGTCCAGATGGGCCCGGCAAGGGTCTGGCTATCGTCGAGTGGACGAATTTCGTGTGGCAACACACAATCTGGGTAACCTATCTCTCGCATTACGTCATAAACGGCTCCGGTGTAGCAAGCTTCAAGCCGCTTGGTGATGTCTTTTGGCAACGCAAATTCCTCTCAACGATCTAATATGCGCAATAGAATACGTCGATCAAACGATCACAGTCACTAACGAGCGGAGCCGTAACGTGAAAATCACGTCAATTGAAACAATCCTTGTAGAAGAATTCCCAATGGTTACTTGGATTCAAGTGAAAACCGATTCAGGACACGTTGGACTAGGTGAAACCTTCTTCGGACCGCGCGCTGTGACTGGGTGCATCCACGAAATGTTTGCGCCGATGCTGATCGGCAAGGACCCCCTAGCGATTGAACGTCACTGGCGAGACATGTTCGATATGGCGAATGCTTTCGGATATGCAGGGGCAGAAGCGCGGGCAATTTCCGCTATTGATATCGCTTTATGGGATATCGCTGGTCAAGTCTCCGGTCAACCCATCTACAACATGCTCGGCGGGGCGTGTCGAGACAAAGTTCGAACGTATAACACGACCGGACAATATGGTGACAATAAAGATATGGAGATGGCGATCGTAGACTCGGGTACGCTTGCCAAAAGCCTTATCGACGATGGCATCACAGCAATGAAGTGGGCGTTCACCGATCAGTTCGCAGATATCAATCGCGGAACCCACATCTCAAGTGAAGATATGAAGCTGCTGCTAAAGCCAGTTGAAGACATCCGATCTGCCGTTGGTGATCAGATCGAAGTAGCCAATGATGGGCACGGACGCTGGGACCTCAACTCGGCGATCAAAATCGGCAAGGCGATGGATCACCTCGACATGATGTGGCAAGAGGAATTGATCCAGCCAACTAACGTGGAAAGTCACCTGCGACTCGCTGACGAAATCGAAGCTCCAGTTTGTGTTTCTGAACGACTAATCAGTAAATATCAGTTCAGAGAGTATCTAAAGGCAGGTGCAGCCGAAGTTGTTATGCCTGATTTGATCTGGACTGGCGGCATTACGGAGACAAAGAAAATTTGCACAATGGCAGAAGCTGAGCAGCGGCCAGTCGCCCCCCACGATATGACAGGCCCGGTGAACGTGTTTGCGTGCGCACATATTTCAATGAATGCCCCAAACGTGTTTCTTATGGAAAGCTGCCGAGCTTTTTATGGTAAAGGTGGTTGGTATGAAAAAGTTCTCGAAACAAACATCAAAGTTGTCGATGGCTACATGCTCGCTCCAGAAGGTCCCGGCTTAGGTACTCGATTGCGAAAGGACCTGTTCGATAGATCAGATATCACCGTAGAAGTCACGGACGAACCGGGACAACACTTCCACTGGGGTGGACACGAGTCTCCCGTATTTGAGGTCGTAGGTGATCGAGGCGAACGTCGCGTACAGTATCGAGATACATGGACTGGCTATGACCCTGATATGATCTCCAACGCCCTCGATCGTTAGCTAGTACTGTGTAATTCTGCTGTTGGCAGTAAAAGCCGCAATAAAACAATTCACAATTACAACTGAAATCCCGACGACGCCCAAGAAAGTATTCGACGACTGGTTAGACGTTGAACAACACAGTGCACTGACTCAGACGCCAGTAACCCCAACCGATACGATCACTGGAATCTTCACTGCTCATGACGGGTACATCAATGGGATCAATCTAGAACTCGACTATGGCAAGCCAATCCTTCAAACATGGCGAACGACAAAATTCGAAGGTAGCGGCCCCGATTTTTGTATAGAGGTCACTTTTTAGAAGATCAACACGGGATTCAAGCTAATGCTTCGGCACTGGAATATTACCGACGATCAAGCCGACGCATATGAGTCGAGATGGCAATATTTCTACTTCACGCCAATGATCGACTACTTCTCGAACGGCACAAACGAGTAGATCGCCCTATTCGTCAGGAGATCCCGCTTTGGCAGCAACTTCCATGTCGATAGATCGATCACGAGGCTGGGTCGGCGACATTACGATTTCTTCGATAACAGTTCGCCCGGGAAGAGTCGCACACAGCAAAATAGCCGCAGCAACGTCTTCTGGCATCATCATCGTTGCACGAGCCTCGGCGTCTGGATTATGAGGCCGGTTATTGAGAATCGGCGTATCAACCTCGGCCGGCAGAATCGTTGAAGCTCGAATACCTTTTGCATTTAGCTCAGCATTGATTCCGCGCATCATGTTGTATGAAGCCGATTTTGCAGCGCTGTAAGCCGCTCCGCCAAGTAATCCTGGGTGCAATGCTGCGTAAGACGATGTCGTGACGACAGTACCACCACCGTTTTCGATCATCGAACCGATGACTGACTGAGTGAGTCGGTAAACGCCTTCGACGTTCACTTTGAATACGCTCTCCCACTCTTCTGGACCGACAAACTGAATCGATCGGACATGGGAGCTATGACCCGCATTGTTCACAAGAACATCAACCTTCCCAAACTCCGCAATTGCCCAAGTACCGAGAGCGGCCGCTGCGTCACCACTTTCCAAATCGACTGACTTGGCTACTGCTGATCCGCCTTTGGCTTCGATTAGCGCAACGACTTCGTTCAGGGGGTCAATTCGACGTCCTGTAAGGACCAATTTAGCGCCCTGATCGGCGAACATCAAGGCGGCTTCTCGGCCGATTCCCGTCCCCGCGCCAGTGATGATCGCTACTTGACCTTCGAGTTGTCCCATAGTTCCGTGTATCCAGTCAGTTCTTGCCAGTTCGTGATTTTGATATCTAGAAAGTTTACTTCCAGTTGTTCCAACCGTGTTGTTCGTCTTCGACGATCATCTCAGCGAGTTCTCTACCCATCTTGATCGAATAGTTCGTTCCACGATCCTCAGGGTAAACCTGAGTGGTGTTCGCTAGATAAAGCTTCTTCACTGGCGTTCGATGATCGGCGATCGCTTTGGAATAGTTGGTGCCGATGATTGGTTGTGCAGCGCTAAGTGCGTTGTAATGAACCTTTTTGACCCACGAACGATCGAATTCAGGATTAAACTTCGTCAAATGCGGCAAGTAGAGATCGAGCAGTTCGTCCTGAGACAGGCTGTACACCGGATCGGTGCGGTCGAGATAATTCGTTAGGTAAAGAATGTTTTTGCCGTCGTACCATTCTTTCGGCAGCATATTCGTGTGCTCGATCAGGCCCAGGAACGGTACATCGGGATCAGCGATGTTCATCCAGTAGTACTTAGTGAGCGGACGATCCATTTCAACAACTACGACTACAGCTGCGAGATAGTGAACGTCGGTTAGGCGTTTTTTGTAATCATCTGGCAGATCAACGAGGTAAGGGAACGAGAACGAAGGAACGGTCGACAGAATAGTGTCGAACTCTTCACGAATTTTCTCACCTGATGGCGACTTAGCAATCAATGCCTTCGCCATTCCATCGACAACTTCGACCCTCTCAACTGGAGTAGAAATATGAATTTCACCGTCACAAGAATTAATAGCTGCACTTAGTTTGTTGAAGATAGTGTCGAAGCTACCGTCGGGGTAACCGAGCATCTCTCGACCGCGTATACCTTGTCTAGAGGCGAATCGGGTTTGAATCTTGGACCAAAACCACGGCATACCTATCTGATCATATAAGTCGCCGAATTTTCCTTTGAGAAGTGGTGCCCAAACCTTCTCATATGCTTTGCCGCCAAGGCGTTCTCTAAGCCAGTAGTCGGCTGTTTGATCTTCGAGGTCACGCCATTCCTTGATCCGACCGACTTTCAGTGCAAATAATCCGAGCTTGATTCGATCGAAGAAAGGAATCGCTCCAAAGCGAAGAAGATCTAGAGCAGTGGTGGTCTTGTAGACCTTGCCAGACGTGTACGTGCCTACCCGGGACGGATACCACTTCATAGCTTCGGCTACGCCAAGATCTGCCATCAAATCGAGAATAGACTGGTCATTAGTGAACAGGTGGTGATAACCGCGCTCCAACGGACTCCCGCCAACTGGAATAGTCGAAGCCTGACCACCGATGAACGGTGCTGATTCGTACACGACTACTTTGTGCCCTTTGGCAGAAAGATCAAACGCTGCGGATAGTCCTGCAGCACCGGCACCGATGATTCCAATTTTCATTAGGACGAAATATCTCCTGCAATCGGTTGTTGCGACTCTTTCGCACTCTTCATCAAGTTGGAAAGCGAATTACCGTCCAATATCAACAGCACGGCTCCAACAACCGTAGGCGGCACCCAAAGTACCACGTGAACCGTCAGGGCGTAGGCGGCTGCAACTTCCTGCCCTACTCCAAGTGCCACCAATGCGGCAGCACCAAAGAAGTCGAAAGGTCCCCAGCTACCAGCTGTAGACGGCAACACTCCGGCGAGATTCGCCGCTGCAGTGAATACGAATATCGCGGCCATAAATTCAACTTGGCTATCGAATATTGGTCGAAGATCGAAACCAATAGCAATTAGGTAGTACATCGCAGCCTCTGAAGCCCAAACCGGCAGCGACCATGCGAACGCCTTAGCCAGATTTAAAGGGGAACTAACAACCGTTAGTCCTTCAAGAAGTCGACCGGCAATGCCGAGCAAACGATCGCGTAAACCCCGCCCGAACATGAACATAAAACGGTCGATCCAACGCAGAACAGTCGCGCTACTGGCAGTCGAAATAACCACAACTACTCCAAGCACCGCCAAGAACGGCAACAAAGCCACCGTGGCAAGAACAGCTGCCCCTCCGGGAATCTCAGACGAAATATCGCCTACTGCCCGCTCTACCCCGACCGTTCCCATCAGCCCGGCTGCTGCCAAGAAAAATAGCAGTGCTAGTACGTCAGTCGCCCGTTCAACAGCAACAGTACCGAAAGCTGCTGGAGCGGAGCATGATTCGCGAAGACTCAAGTAGTACGAACGAACAACTTCACCGATTCGAACGGGAATTAGATTGTTAGCCATGTAACCGACTACAACAACCGAATAAATG
>Ga0233439_10005082_pt1 | contig 12398 bp, 16 predicted proteins | sample SI_123_September_6_FD_182713 | JGI IMG/M metagenome (GOLD analysis project Ga0233439, IMG submission 182713) | Seawater microbial communities from Saanich Inlet, British Columbia, Canada - SI_123_September2016_100_MG | ecosystem: Environmental > Aquatic > Marine > Inlet | place: Canada: British... | reverse complement strand
TCTCATAAAATTCCACTGGATGGGTAAATTGCCTATAATGATCCACCTCTATCCAAAATTTCTCCTCATCTATGTTGCGACCTTCACCAATCCAAACATTTAGAATTTTTTGCATAAACATTTGTGTACTATCATCAATTTGAGGTCTAACTCCAGTTTCTTTTTCAATTCTGTCTCGTTCTTCTTTGAATTTCTTTAGTAATCCTTTGAGTTGTTTCCCATTCATTTGGGCTGCTTTTTCTCTTTTAGATGATTGAAAGTCTTTTTTGAAATTTGATAAAAATCCCATTGTATGATGATGTTAATTCTGGGATTAAAGGGTTACAAACACAATGATGAATGCAATTGCAACTATTGCTATGGATATTTTCATAAATGATGACATGTTTTTAATTAAATTATGGAATTATTATTGTTTTACATATTATATTTTTGGTAAATTTCCTGTTTTGTCTAAATTTGATTTACACACTTTGCAGTATAGTCTAATTTCTTTTGATGGGAATTCTGTTCCACAATTTTTACAAATAAAGAATTTTTCTTCATCCATATTTTTATTGTATTTGTAGTTAACTTAAGAGTATTGATACTTGGATCATCTTGCAGGTCTTTTAAAACTTGGTTTTATTTTACAATTATCCATAGAAGATTTTTCAAACATTCTATCTGATATGTTGTTTTTTGTTTTCTCCTCAGATGGAATTTCTTCAATTTTGTAAATTTTTTTAATTACTTTTGATGGTTTATCATTTTTTGAGTAAATGATATTTGTTGGTGAGATTTTCTTTTTATTCTTGCTTCTTGGTTTTTCAGTATTTGCAGGATTTTTTTTTGTCCAGGTGATATTATTAATATCTGATGATGATGATTTTTCTTTATTATAATCCCCTAATGATTTTACCATGAATTACTATGACCATTTAAGACATAAGAATTTTGATTTATTTTCTATTTTCATTTACTTGGATGATTATTGATTGCATACAGTCATGACAAATTATTGAATATGCATCCATTTTACGAATATTTTCATGGTTTTGTAAATCCGAATCATATGTTGCTGCAATGACTATCTTATTACTCCATACTTCAAAATCATCTTTCTTTTTCCCACAAACTAGGCATTCCATTAATTTTACAAATTTTATTTCAACATAAGCATGTTTATCTCTATTAGGATGATCAATATTTCTTTTTGAACTTTATCTAATTGTAATTTAAAAAAAAATAAGAATAATTGAAAATAATCAAGTTTAAAATTAATCAAACGAAACTAATCTAAATTTTCTATTTTTGATGTTTTGGTAAACATTCTCTGCAATATACTGGTCTGCCCTCTTTTGGTTCAAAAGGAACTTTGGAATCTTTTCCGCAGTCATCACATACACATGGGTACATTTTTCTGTCTGATGACATGCTAAACATAAAATCTTTTCCTATAAGAACGGGTGTATTGAAGTTTAGAATCTAGGTGTTTTTTGAATCATTCACATTTTTTTTATAGCATTTCATGGAACAAAACTTTGTATTTCTCCCCAAAAATGTTTCTCCACACTCTATGCATTCCATAACTTCTGTATCAAATATAGAAAAATCCATACTTAAAAATAAATGATGATATTCAATGAACGAATCTAATAAAATTGCCAATATCAAAATTTATTTTTGAACATAAGTGTATTGACATAATTTCTAGAAAGACTTATTGAAAATAATGAATTTAGAACATTATGGATTTAGAAAGATTACCTAATGTAGCAAAAGTAGGATTAGTTGGTGGAATAGTAGTCATGTTTGTAATTGGTGCTGTTGCAATTATTAGTTGGCTCTTCTAGTATGTTGGAGTTTAAACCCAAAGGATGATCATCAAAGTACGCTCATGGAAAAACACCTTGATAATACTTGATTGCAATGTAAACACCGATAATAATTAACAATCCCATACTTGCAACCATGGTCTTTCTCTCATTCCATGGTATACGCATGAATAATTTGTAAGAATTTTAAACATAAGCGTATTGATTGCAATCTAAATAAATGGGTCTAACACATCTAATTTATGAAGAAAGTCTTTGTTAATGGATATGGTTCCATCGGTAGTAGAATTGTTTCATTTCTAAAAGATGATCCTGAAATTACTGTTCTTGGCATAGGAAAATATTCCCCAGACAATAAAGTTGATGAGGCTATCTCTAAAGGACTAAATGTTTATGTCCCTGAATCAAAATTAGATTCTTTTTCAAATTTTAAAATTTCAGGCTCTATTGAATCTGCATTGGATCAAACTGATTTAGTTATTGATGCCGCACCCGGAGGACATGGTTACAAAAATAAAAAAAATCTGTATGAACCAAAAAATATACCTGCAATTTACCAAGGTGGAGAATCTACAACGGGTGCAGAAGCAGTATCTGAATTATTATTTAATTCAAGAGTGAATTATGATCAAGTAGTAGGGAAATCCCATGTAATGCAAGGTAGTTGTAATGTTACTGGAATGGGAAGAATTTTGGAACCATTGCGAGATAAGTTCGGTGATCAATTAGTTAGATTTGATGTAACTCTAGTAAGACGATGGGCTGACATTGAACAAACCGATAAAAAAGTTTCAGACACTATAGAAATGACTGAAAAACCTCACCATGGTGATGATGTTAAACTATATTTTGGAAAAGATGCACCATTATACGTTCGTGCAATCAAGGTTCCTACCAGACAAATGCACTTACACATTATGGATATTAGATTCAAAGACACAGCACCAAAACCTTCTGAAATTCATGATGTGTTTACAAATGAATTTGGAGTGGCAACGCTTTGGACTGCAAAAGGAACTAAAGATGTTCGAGATTATGCTCAAAATATGAGTTTTAATTTCACTGATACAAACATGATCCACATTCATGCAAACATGACTACATCAATTGGAGATACTGTACAAATGATGTATTCCGATGACCAAACTGGAATTGTGATTCCAGAAAATCATCTATTGATGCAGGCTATGCTTTTTGAAAAATCTTACAAAGAAGCATTTGCTCATACTGAATCAATATTCCATATGGTGGAGAAAAAACAAAATTTACAAGAACATTTTGCTAAAAATAACTAGGTTCTAATTTTTTCAATTCTAATTTTATTGGGAAGATTTTTTGAAACTTTTTCTACAATAATTCTTAATTCATCTACTTCTACTTTATCTCCTTCTTGTGGGATATCTTGTAATCTTTCATGCAATAATCCATTAAGTGAAGCATAGTCATCCCCTTCTGGAACTTTGGTTTTAAAAATTTCATTAATTTTATCAATCTCAATATCTCCATTTGTAATAATTGTGTCTTGATCAATTCTTTCAAATCCTGCTTGTCTTGTTAAATCAGTTTCATCTTCAATCTCTCCAACTATTTCTTCCAGGAGATCTTCCAAAGTTACTACCCCTTCTACACCTCCATGTTCATCAACTACAATTGCCATGTGTGTTTTTCGACCTTTCATTTCTTTTAACAAAGCACTAACCATTTTTTCTTGAGATGCAAATACTGGTTCTCTTGCAATTTTTTCAAGACTTGTCATTTTGTTGTCTTTTTCTAGTTCTTTGAGGACATCCCTTACATGAATAAATCCAACAATATCATCACTAGTATCCCCATAAATTGGAATTCTTGAATGTCCACTTTGATTAATTTGTGGAAGTGCTTCAAAAAGTAACATTTTGGCATTTAATGTAAACATCTTTGTTCTTGGGGTCATAACTGAACGAATTACAGTATCGTCAAATTTCAAAGCACCATGAACTAATTCCATTTCATCTTTTTCTAATGCTTTTTCTTCCAATCCTTGATCAATAACCCCTTTGATCTCTTCTTCTGTAATTGGAGGCGGTGTGGAACTACTTCCAGTCATTTTTACCACTCCTCTAGTAATAATCTCAAAAAATTTCACTACTGGATAGAATGCATAGCTAAACGCAAGTAAAATTGGAGCATATCTTAATGCAATTTTTGTTGAATTTGCATTACAATATGTTTTTGGAGTAATCTCTCCGAATACTAGAATTAAAAATGTCATTATTCCAACAGCTATTCCTAATCCATCATCTCCAAATAATCTGATAGCGAGACTTGTTGCAAGAGCTGATGCACCTACATTTACAAGATTATTTCCAAGATTTACACTGGACATCATCCAGCTAGGATTCATTTTTAATTTGTGAAGTGCTTTTGAGCCCTTTTTACCTTCATTAAACAATTGAACAACTTTGGATTTCCTTACGCCGACGAGAGCAACTTCTAATCCACTAAAAAATCCAGATAGTCCTATAAGAACTCCCAAAGTAGCAATCTCGACCCATAAATCTACCATGATATTCTCCTAGAAAATTTCTTAGAACAATAATAACAATTACTCATTTAGTTTTTTTGCACCATCTTTTGGTTATTTTTTATTTGTAAAACATGGATTTAACAGTATGTTTTGGAGCTTGAAATTTATTAATTATGATTATTTTGTGCCTATGTTTTACTTTCTCTTCAAATAACTTGACAATATTTCATCTGCCATTTCAACCACATCCATCTCTTTTTTACCAGCTAAACTGCGTAGTTTCCGAGCATTTGCTTTGGTTAACTGTATTGTGACTTTTTGTTGTAGTAATCCGGCCTTTGCTTTTTTGAGTAATTTAAGATGTGATGATTTTGGGGATCTACTCAAAGCCTTGAGATATTCCCTTCTTAATTTTTGATCTAGTGGAATAATTCTTTCTGCAATGGATACAGCCTTTGGTACATTTGATACAATTTGGTATAGTTTGGTACAGTCATCACGAGATAACTCCTTTGGTACAAACTGTCTCAATTTCTCTGGAACTGCTGCAAACCCAAGATATTTTTTCAATGTTTGTGATGAAATTCCCAATGATTTTGCAGCCTTTGATTTGCCTATTGATTCACTCAAAAATACACATGCTGCAGTCATATCCTTAGTGTTCATTTGATTTCTGTGTAAATTCTCAACAACTGATGCAGCCTTTGCATCCTCCAAATCATATTTGGTACTATTTGTAAGTAAAAGTACTGGTATCTTTTTTGCCCCCAGTCTTTTCAATGCTGCAAGCCTTCTCTGGCCTGACATTAACAAATAAGAGTTCTTTCCATTCTTTTGGACCATCGGAGGATTCTGTAACCCATCATTTTTGATAGACTTTGCAAGTTCTGCAATACCTTCTCTATCTAGTTTTCTTGCTTGGGCATCCTTCCATACCTTAATCTGTTTTACAGGAATTTCTCGTAATCTGTAATTAATTGGGGAATTGTATTTTTTAGCCGTAATAGAATGAAATGTCTCATTTTTGATAAAAAGTGTAGTGACTATAAATTGACAATTGATCAAAAAAAGATCCTTTACAAATGTATTATTCTAAGCAACATTATCCCTCAAACCCTTGCATCGATTCCTTACAGTAACTTCTGTAACTCCCGAAGCATCTGAAATTTCTTTCTGTGTCTTGTTTTCTCTATTTTCCATACATGCTAAATATAATGCAGCAGCTGCCAACCCCATCGGGTCTTTTCCTGCAGACTCTTTTTGTTCATATGCATCTTGTAGAATTTTACCTGCCATTCTTTTTGTTTTTTCTGTAATGTTTATCTTACTTGCAATTCTTGATATACATAATACAGGATCAACTACTGGCATTTTTAGTTCTAATTCCCGATGTAGCAATCGATAACACCTTGCAATATCTTTTCTTTTCAAATTACCTGCAGTAGAAATATCATTTAGAGTTCTTGGAGTTTCGGTATTTCTACATGCAGCATACAGTGATGCTGCCATAAGTGCTGAAATTGAGCGTCCTCTTATTAGTTTCTTATCTAATGCTTTTCTGTAAATGTATGCTGCCTTTTCATTAACTGATGCTGAAAGAGATAGTTTGTCTTTAAGGTTGGATAATTCCATTAGTGCCTGCCTCAAATTACGATCTGCTGGATCTTTTGCTTTACTTCTATTATCCCACGTTCTTAGTCGCTCAATCGTACTTTTCATGGTACTAGATAGCGGATTGCCTGATGCGTCTTTATTTATTGGATTAATTGTAGTTGCCAATCCCCTGTCATGGATAGTTAGGGATGTTGGAGCGCCAGTTCTTGCCGAATTCACACCGTTTTCTTTTGCAAATGATCGCCATTCAGGTCCTGAATCTTGAGATACTTCAGATATTACAAATCCGCATTTGCCACAAAATTGCTCTCCTGTTGTACTATCAGTTAAAATAGAATTTTTTCCACATCTTTTACAGATATCTCCAGAATTAATTTTTGATGGTACCATGTTACATCAAAACTGGTTTGTTAAGGGGTAATAACCTAATTGATAAAAAAATAAAATAATGAAAATTAATTCTTCTAAAACTCTATGACACTGCCAGTAGAAATTGTATATTCCTGACTCTGTTGCACTCCATGAACATCATACCAGGATACATTCAAACTAACCTTATTTCTGACTGCTGATTGTATAGTAATGTGACTTGCCTGTCTTAGTCTGTCTTGGATTGGTTTTAGTATTGGGGTTGTACAACTGTTTCTAATTGTTGTTGTTCTTGTGATTTTTTCATAGTTTAGATTCAAAAATTTAGATTTAGTTAGACTAGTGAAAATTAATTTTTGATCGCTTGGTATATTTTGACCAAATGAATTGAGATAAAATTATTAACGGTACTATTACAACTTTAATTCTTGAATTCAGGTACTAACTACAATGTTGATTACAACACAATGGCAACTGACTTGCTAAATGCTGGAATGGGTGATGTTGGACGATTGCAATTCATAAAAGAATGTATACAAAATAAAAAGCTACTATACAATACAGACCAGAAATACCTCAATCAAAAATATCAAGAATTTGAAGATAAATTAGATATATTATCTGGTGGTAAAAAGAAAAAACCAAAAACAATACTATCTGAGAATGACCTGGATAAAATTGTAGATGAGGCCCTTGCTAAAGAGAATAAAAGTCAAAATACAATCATTACCTCATCAAAATCTAAAGAAAATTCATCAATATTCAAAAGGTTATTCAGTAAAAAATGATAGATATTTTATTCATGTTTACTTTAACACTTTTCTCAGAGTTTCATTTAACATACCAGAATAACTAACAGATTTCTTTATCTTTTCAATCTTTTTTACCTGCAAAGTTCTTAATTTCTTGTCAAGATCATCATCAATCATGATTGTAACACGTTTTGTCATACTATGTGATGAAAATAGTTTTGTTATAAATCAACAGTGCAAGTTCCAATTTGGGAAGCAAGCGCAATACTGCGCTTTTCTAGTCTATAAAAAAGAAAATTAATTTTTTAAATATCGAGAAAATCTAAATTAATTATGCAAGACATCTCAGAATACATGTTTGATAATGGTGGTGAAACTGACTTTTGTCAATGGAGTCATGACTTGTCTTTTCATAAATTTGACAAAATTTTGATCAGGAATCATCGGTTAAGCATTCGCAGAATAAGCAAAGATGACAGTAATGTCTATCAAACATATCGTCAATATCATTATGATGAATCAGAACAAGTATTGTATGAAGGAAAACTTGAATGTGCAATCTCTGTTGCAAATTCCCAAATGGAAATATTTCATAAAGGAATGGAACCTAAAAAATACTATCGTGGTCCTGATAGTTATGCTGAGTTGGGTAGATTAGGATTTTTAAATTAATTTTAAAAAAATGTAAAAATAACTATAACGCTGAAGAAACAAAATCAATGGATGTATTAATTGAAAAACTAGATCCATATTTTCAATTAATCATCGTGGAATTTATAAAAATTATAGATGGGAAAAATAAAGAAGATGTTGATGAAGAAATTAACAATATAAAGATCAAGTTTGATTTTATTGCTAATACGATGATGAGTTATCATGGTGTACATGTTAGATTACAGGAAATGAAATCTGAAGAATTAGATAAAGAGGCAGGAGATAAACATGAATAGAATGCTACCTGTTATTCTTGAATCTTGTTTCTAGTCACACATCTAATGACATCATTGTATATTTCAGCTGATTTTTTAATGCTCCAAAGAATTAACCATGCAATTGTAATGTTTTCAATAATAGGTCCAACCTCACTATGAAATGATTCCTTTGAAATATCTTCATCGTCAACTAAAACATACAGGATATGAGCAATTGCATCAGGTACTGCAGGATATGTCAAGATGGTTAGAATCAGTATCGCAAAAAATCTCAAATATCCGGTAAAATGTTTTGTTGGTAGTGGAATTGGTTCTAGTTTAACCATTACACAATAGAATAAATTTTGAATTTAAAGGGAAAAAATCATTCATAGCCGTGTGTTGGAATCTAATAATTAACAGCAATGATTTTCAAAGTATCTTTCCAAAAATCAGGTAGTGTACATCCAATATTTTTTACCATCTCTAATTCTGAATATTTTTCAGATCTTACATTTTGTATGAGATTTGAATGCAGTAATCGTTACGTAGAAATCCAATGAAATTATTATAATTGTAGGATTATTTTTAGTGAGTTGTTTGGTTTTGGCATGTTTGATCTATGGTTCTAATTGTAATTTATGACAAGGACATGTGCATAGTTTCTTGGTTCTCTTTAATTTCTTTTTGAGCGTACAATCCTGATGCAGTCCTCTTGCACAATGTGTCGAGTATTCGGATTTGGGATGTACAAACATGATTATGCATAATTCATCTAGAATTTAGATTATTTGTAAGGAGTCTCTATCATGATTGGTTTGCATTCACCATCAACCATCGTTGTACCTGGTTCACATCTATTTTCTTTAAATAAATTAGACATATTTTCCTGTTCCCTTAGTTTTTCAAATATGGCTTTTTTCTCTTCATCAGTTAACTCTACGGGTTCCTGGTTTTCAACTACATCTACTGGTTTTACATTTGGGTCTGATATATTTTCATCATACATGAATGTAAATCCCAACACGCCAGATAAAATCACTAAAGATATGGCAATTAAGATTATTCCTTTTCTTTTTGATATTGTGTTTTTATCTTTTTTTATATGTTTGAGTTTTTTGGAATTTCTCTTCTTTGAACCCATTATAGTCACAACACATTTGGTGATTATTTGTAATTTTCTATAACGTGTCCTCTTTTGTATCTAAACTAAATTTTCCTCTCAGAAGAGGTAGACTGTTACTATAGGTTAAGCCACTCTCTTTGAAAGATATTTTTGTTCAAATTATATCATAAATAAGATTTACAATTTTTAGTGACGGGTATTATGAAATAAGATTTGCCAAGAATTATTTTCCAAGCATTACTTTGTTTGATAAATTTGCAAATATTGTTTTTGCAGGCAAAGCATTCTCTTTAATTATAATTGACACATTACAATTTTCTCGTCTACCATGTCGCCCAATACCCTCAATAGTCATATCTAATACATTTTCACTTGGTTTTGAGTTATTTGGAAAAATTATTGTTATTTCAGGATAATTTTGTAAATTATTCATTATTTCTCTTAATGCTGTTGTTACAAGTGATTTCATAATGATCCTTTTTTTATTGTATTGTAATTGATGTGGGATATGTTTGATGAGGAATTATCAGATGTAATAATATTATTTGAGTTGGAAAAATCAAATGTATGATTTGTGTTACAAACTATTTTCAAATTTCACCAAAGTTACATGAAGAATTTACATAAAAGACAAATTCTAAAATTTTGAGTTTTTAAACATTTAATCGCATGAGGGAAAATTTAGACGATTAAATCCTTAAAAAGAATAATCACACTATTGTATTATGTTTGGAAAGACACACTTGGATCAGCAGACAAAAATGGTACTACTAGAGGATAATGAATCCCTGATTGATAGAATTGGGTGCTGGCATGAGAGAATCCTCCACTATACTGATGGTTCCCAAAAGTCAAAATCAATTAAAGGTGTACTAAACATTACTAGTAAACGAATTGCTACCTCAGTTGATGGTACAATTGAGAATAATGCATTTTCAGGATATGGCATCCCATTACAAAATATTCGAATGGTCTTTCCATTAAAAAAAGACAAGATTAGAATACAATACATTGGATATCATCCAAAATATCAAATCCCAATCAGATACAATAAAATTTATGAATTATTTGGCAGTGATTCTCCAGATGTATGTAAACAAATAACTAATGCCATACTAGAAAATACAGAAAATACCTCAAGTGAGAACAAGAGTCTATTGTTATTCCCAGATGAAAAAATAGTAAAGCAAGTAAAGTGTACTTCAAGGAAATTTGAAGGGATATTTTACATCACAAATCATGGATTATATCTGGAGGATTACACGAAAGGTCTGGCCTTTGAGATGCCATATTCAATGTATCAAAAATCAGGATTGAGAAACAACACTGTTGTTATCCAGTATAATGAAATGCATGATGATGGCTCTATCAAAATGCACGAGTTTGAAATAAGACCTAATATTGAATCAGAACTAGTATCTAAAATAATAAAAAAACAATACTTTGCAAGCAATGCAAAGGGGGATCATGACTTTGAGTCATTACACAGTATATTCAAGAGCATGAGTGGTGCTGAGTTAAAGCAGATATTATATCAGAAATCAGAAAACCCTGCAAAACTTTATCCTAATGCTTCATGGGTAGAGTATACCCTTGGTGTAACTAGTGCACAGTCCAATTCTTTACAGCAATACTTTGGATATTTGGCAGATGAAAAATGGGGCGATGTTAGACCTAAAGTGCAATGGTGTTACTGTTCTAATTGGTTTACTAAAGATACTATGTTTGGACAGAGGGCTCATGACTTGAATTTATATCACATTAATGGAAAAAATAGAAAATCAATTCTAGAGGTCCCTGAGAAATTTTATAATAGAATAACAAACAATATGGGGCATTTTCATGCAGACTTTCACTTTAGACAGTATGAGGTATTTTTAATAAAGGCAGCATTACTTGCAGATGTTTCAATTGATGTGATAGGTAAGCATTCTGCAGAATACTTGGAGATGGTGAAAGCATTCCAAAAGGACTTTGATGAACACAGAGAGGCTGAGATGAATCTTGTAAAGTGGCATGATAAACTAGAAAAATTCAAAGAATCCATTAATAATGCCAAGACAAAAGAAAAATATCTATCCATCACAAAGTCTGATGAATATGTCAAATGTGTAGAAGAGCATAAAAAATTCAAGGAAATTCGTTCCAAATACACATACAAAAATGACTCTAACAATGACTATTGGGATGGCAAAATTGAATTTGACTTTAATAGTTATCATTGGAATGAGACATACCGTGATGGTGCACTAAAAGAATATCATACCATGCTGAGGAAAATCTATGACGAGTGGAAAAAGAAAACTCCATTACAAGACTTTACAGATGATGCTGACTTTACATGGTTGGAATGGTGTGCAGAAAATGTTTCCTACACTACCAAGGATATGGTATTTTTTACAAATGCCAAAGAAGATATTGCAGCAAGCCTTGCAAGATCAGAGGCTGTAAAAAAATCATTAGACTCTTTTAGGATACCTGAGGATATTCCAAAAGACGATATTTTCAGTAGTGATTGTTGGCATGACAAGAAAAAACAAATGTGGTTTACAAGATGTGAATTGGCTGACAAGGCAGAATCACTTGCTATAATATCCAAAGATGATACTGCAAGAAAATATGGATACTTTGCATTAGGATTTCCTGAAGAATTAATTGAGATGAAACATAACATTCCTGCAATCTCAATACCCTATGATGTGTTCCCTGGAGAAAAAATTCCAGATGAGAAAAGATACATTTTACTGTCCTATGTGAGAGAAGAACAAATTACAGAACAGATGAACAAAGATCGTAGTAGAATAGTTAGTCATATTGAAAATGCGCCATACACAGATACTTTTGAACAAGCTGGTATATCGGATAATGACGGTAGTAAAAAATTATCTATTGCAGGCTATGAGAAATACAAAAAAACAGGAGTATTTGACAATATTACATCGTCTATCCCTTACTCTGTAGAGTTTAGGGCATTAGAGTATGTTACAGTAGAACCTAGAGAAGGATTACAAAATGATGGATTTAATAATTTATCTACTCCGATAGAATTACCTCTTGTTGAAAAACGAAATTCATTGAAATATTCCTTCATGGGAACTGATTATCCACGTGAGCAATTACCATTATACGAAAGAATAAGAAAACATACTTTCAAAACATTAACAGGACAAGCAGTAATAACTATTTCAGAAGACTATGAAAATGTCAAAAAAGAATATGATGAATTGTTTGGTATGAGCCAGCAAGAATCTCAAATACTTCCAACAGTTCAGGTTTAACTGAAAATGTTTTTTAGATGTTTGA
>Ga0233439_10005078_pt1 | contig 12403 bp, 12 predicted proteins | sample SI_123_September_6_FD_182713 | JGI IMG/M metagenome (GOLD analysis project Ga0233439, IMG submission 182713) | Seawater microbial communities from Saanich Inlet, British Columbia, Canada - SI_123_September2016_100_MG | ecosystem: Environmental > Aquatic > Marine > Inlet | place: Canada: British... | reverse complement strand
CAGCAATTCCATCCTTAGATTTAGCATACTCCTTATTCAAACAAATTTTTTCAACATTCTCATCAACATCAAATGCAATTTTACCTAAATCCTCAACTCCCCTAACGCCACAACAAAATCCAGCCTGCTCCGTATTCACATAATCAAATTTTTCATCATAAATATTAGTTTGCAACTTACCATCTAAATCTCCCCTCTCACAAGCAAATCTATTCAAATCCGCATCATCACTAGTATCAACATCAGGATTCCTATCACTACAATCATTATCAATACCATCCCCAGCAATCTCACCCGCATTAGGATTTACACAAATAGAACACTGCCCCCTCCTATCGGCACTTATAGTACTACAATCTCTTGGCGTTTCAATATCACAAAAAGCAGGCTCATCAAGAGGATTATCATCACAATCTTGCGACGTAGTAAACCCATCCTTATCAAAATCAGTATCTAACTCTTCCCAGATAGGATAATTAAATTCATTAAACTTACATTCATACATTACATCATTAACCCAAGTAATTGAACCAATCCCTCCATTCTCATCATCGTTATTATCACATTGATACCATAAATTATCACTTCCACAAATTAAAGAAGCAGGATGACCTTCAAAATCAGAAGACATTGTGAAATCAGATTTTCTTAAAGAACCACTACCATCACCACCACCACATTCTGAACCTCTAGCCCCACCAGAGTTAACATGAGAAATATCTCTTAACTGATTATCAATGATTGTGCCGGTTTCAGCATCAGCATACCCTCCATCATCATCAATGGTGTCTTTATCAACAAAAAAGATCCTACATCCATCAATTTCATTAGGATTAGGAACTCTCAAAGAACATTCAACACCAGTTTTAACATTAGAACCAATCATATCTTCTTTGTAACCATACCTAACATAAAGATCACAATTCTCATCATCACAATCTTTAGATTTTGGTTCAATCAAAGCAAAATTGATTTCATTAATTTTAGTCAATTGACATTGATCTTCAACACATCTTTGACCTTCACTACAATCAGATTGGACGCTACATCCATCTCCACCAGAAACAACACATTGATTTTCTATACACCTCAAACCCTCACCACAATCAGTTTGAACTCTACATTCATCTCCATCACCCACAGAATCAGCTTCCAAGTTACTCTCAACACTTGCAACATCCCCATCACCAGTTGGAGCAGCATCTTCAGTCCCTTCTAATAAAGCTTCATGATTGTCAGCAATAGCTAAACCTACAACTAATAAAAATAGAACTACAGCTATAATAAAACCTCTTTTTTTCATCTATCTCTTATAATAATATAATTATAATATTTAAAGGTAACTAAAAATAACAACAATAACAAAGAAAAAACAAGTTAAATGCAATCAATTTTCCCAATCAAAACCACAATCACCATAATTTCCATCTCTAAATTCAATACATTCTTCTTTAGAACTAAAAGGCAAAGAATCTGTTAAAACAACTAAAGAACTTTCTTCAGGCAAAGCTCCTTCGCCACCAGACGGAACTAAAATATAAACCTCTCGATGATTATTAACCAAGCATTTAAACGCATCTAAATTATCTGCAAATCTTCCACGCAAACTCTCATCAATAAAAGAATGATCTTTAGTAACAACACCAGGAATATTTTCTGGATAAACTCTTGTTCCCACATCATCAATTAAATGGTAATATCTAACCTCATCACCATCATAAGTAAACGAATGAACATATCTTCCACTCCAACCTTCTAATTGGCCATCACACGTATTTGCATCATTTGCAAAAGAACTAAATTCATTACAAGCCAATCTAAACATATATTTATTATTTAAAACACTTGACCCACAAGCATTTGGATCATTATTTCTATCATCATTACCAGTATTATCATCTACACGATCAACTGAAGACCCACCATCATTTCCAACACATTTATTAGGCGAACTTTCCCCTCTACTCTCAATATCAGAAGGCAAAGAATCAGTACAATTTACCAAAATGCTACCATCACAAACAGCACTTTTAATACAATCATCCCATCCAGAACCAACTAAATCTTTTTTACAAACCAAATCAACACAATAATCTTCATTACCTAATTGTAAATCTGGAGCGCATCTACCAATAACAGCACATATTTCATCAACCTTACTTACATAATCATCAGAACTATTAGATCCATCATTTCCAGATGAACCATTAGGATCTTGACATTCCTTAACCCCTGGCGCATCAGTATCCATACAAATCCTAGGCTGATAACAATCAGAATCATTAGAACAACCATCAGAACTAGACGAATTACAACCAATACCAAAACCAACAACTCCAGCCAATACAATATCTTTTAAATTTACCATTTCAAATAACCTCTTAGAAGTAGTATTTTATAAATATTATGCTATAAAAAATTAAAATAACCTTTTCAATTCTTTTAATTCATTTTCTTTAGCTTCTCTAAATTCAGACATATAATCCAAACAACCCTCTGAAAAATCAACAAAACAAAGTCCCATTTCACCATAAACAAAATTATCCGATTTTAAATCACGAGTAACAACGCCCACATTATGAATCCTTTCAATTAAATTATTTGCTTCTAAAGCCAAAGAACTCAAATCAATATCAATTTTACTCAACATTTTACCTGGAAAAAAAGATCTAATTAAAGGAACACACCAAGAATCACCATCATACACTTTTAATATGTTTGGGGTATTTTCAATACTATTCAGCCTACCTAAACTCTCAATTTCCCAGCGAGTAGCAAGTCCATATACGCCCTCTTCCCCTTCATATTCAACCTTAAGTCTATTTCTACCTAAATATCCTAGACCCTTAAGAGATGGATCTACTTTAAACATTTCTTGAAAAAGAATCTCATAATAATCACGCATATAATATTTTCAAAAAAAAATTATTTAAATCTTTCTCCCAAAATCCGACCAAAAGCTGCCAAATCCTTAGCAGAACGAATCTCACCATAACTCTTAGAAAAATTAGAAAACACAACACTAACGCCATACTTACGACAAAGACGTAAATTAACTCTCATTCTAGCAATCAACCTACTTCGATTCTTACTATTCAAAATATCACTAAAACTAAACCCAATTTTTTTACCTTTCTCCTTAGCAATCTTACATAAAACTTGATCGTACCCTGAACGCAAATAATGCATACTATCTTTCGGATGAATTATCTCAGCTCCCAACACAATATCAACTTGCGATTTCTCCAAAGCAAACCGTAACATCTCTTCTGTTAAAGCCCTAAACACAACAATCTTACCAGCAGACTTAGCCCTAGAACATTCCTTAAGTAACCCCTTCTTAGTCTCACCTCGAACCACAGCAATATCATCTAAAAAAATAGTCTTCTCAAACCCAAAATCATAAGCCTTATCATCCTTAGCAAACAACAAATAATTATTCATAAACACATTAAAACATCAAAATATTAAAAATCTATCCAAAAATTTATATAAACTGAACCAAAAAACAACATATACAAACTTTTGGCTTACTTAGAGACGAAAGGGAGAAAAAAATGAAAATAATTCAAAACGATAAAAAAACCACTATTAAATTTAAAGGAACAGTAAAACAACTTCTAGAACAACTAAACATAAATGAAGAAACAGTTTTAGTAATAAAAGAAAACCAAGTTCTAACAACAGACATCCAAATAGAAGATAAAGATACAATTGAAATTCTAAGCGTTATCTCAGGAGGCTAAAAATGCAATGCAATAAATGTGAAGAGACAGCAGTGATAGAACTCCAACACGCACCACTTTGTAAAAACCATTTTATAAATTACTTTGAACAAAAAGTATTCAAAACAATCAACAAATTCAAACTAATCGATAGAAAAGATAACATTTGCGTAGCAACATCAGGTGGCAAAGACTCCTTAACAGTTTTATACCTAACAAAAAAATACATGAAAAAATATCAAATCAAAACAAACCTTTTTGCCCTAGCAGTTGATGAAGGAATTGAAGATTATCGAGAACATACCCTAAAAGACCTTCAAGAATTTTGTAAAAATCACGAAGTCGAACTAAAAATAGTATCAAACAAACAAGAATTTAACACATCCTTAGACGAAGCATACACAATCTCAAAATACCTAAAGAAAAAACCATGTAACGTCTGCGGAGTTTGGCGAAGATACATCCTAAACAAATACTCCAGAAAATTAGGAGCAACAAAACTAGTAACAGGCCATAATCTAGATGACGAAGCGCAAGTAATTGTAATGAACCTCTTCAAAGCAAACACAGCTCTAGCAGGAAGAATTGGACCAATTTCAGGAACTCAAAAATCTGACTTTTTTGTTCAAAGAGTAAAACCACTCTACATGTGCTCAGATAAAGAAGTAAGATTATACACATTTCTAAAAGAATTCAAAGTAAAATACTCAGAATGTCCATATTCAAAAGAAGGATACAGACACCAAATTCAAGAAATGCTAAATAATTTTGAATCAAAATACAAAGGCACAAAACAAGGAATAATCAACTCATTTTTAGACTTACTTCCAAAACTAGCACAAGTTGAACAAAAAATAAATCCTTGTGAAAACTGTGGCGAGGCATCAAGTTCAAAACTATGTAACGCTTGTAAAATAAAATGCGACTTTGACAATGCACAGTAGACTCTCAAGACAAACCAAAGTAATTGGAAAAATCAAAGGAACCATTGCTATAGTAGGACTTGGAGCCCTAGGCTCAGTTGCAGCAAACCTCCTAGCAAGATCAGGAATCAACCTAATTCTAATAGATAGAGACATCATAGAACTCTCAAACCTACAAAGACAACTCTACAACGAAGATCAAATTAATCAGTCCAAAGCCATAGCCACAAAAAACAACTTAACAAAAATAAACTCCAAAATAAAACTAACGCCTCTAGCAATTCACCTAAACCAAAAAAACATAAAACTACTAAAAAAAGTAGACATCATTTTGGATTGCACAGACAACCTTCAAACAAGATTTCTAATAAACGATTACGCCAAAAAAAACAACATTCCTTGGATTTACTCAGCAGCCATAAAAACCAGCGGCTACGTCATGCCAATTCTACCAAAAAAAAACTACCCTTGCCTAAGCTGCTTTCTAAAACCAGCAAATCTAGAAACATGTGAAACTCAAGGAGTTCTAAACACTATAACAAACGCCATTGCAAGCATCCAAACAACCCTAGCCATTAAAATCCTAAAAAAAGAACCAACACCACCAAACCTCTACCACTTAAATATTTACAAACCAGAACTAAAAACAATCCATATCAAACAAAACAAAAACTGCCCAACATGCAACAAACAATACAACTACCTAAATCAAAAACAAAAACCAATTAAATTCTGCCAAAGCTCAAGATACCAATTCAAAACAAACCTAACTCTAAAACAAATAAAAGAAAAACTAAAACACCTAAAACCCATAGAAGACGAAGTATCAATTCAAACAAAAAACTTAATCGCCTTCAAAGACAAAAGAATCTTAATCAAAGCAAAGGACGAAAAACAAGCCCAATCGATATTATCAAAACTAATCGGCAATTAACATTTAAGAAGAGATAACAAATAACTTTTTCCAACATCACAAACAATTTAGCATATTCAACTCATCATCAATCCTATCTTTGGAATAAGCAATCAAAGGCCTAAACACCATATTACTAAAATCATACTTCAAATAATTCTCAAAATTTTGTGAACTAACTAAAGCTAAATCATCAAACTTAGAAAGATCTTCAACAACTCCCATTGAATCAACACTATACGCTTCAAGCAAAGCCAAATCCACATCATTACCACCAACGCCATAAAACAACTTCAACTTACACCCTCTCTTCAAAAACATAAGTCCAGCAAGAACACTAGCCTCATTCTCAACAATCAAAGCAACTTCCCCCTCAACACCACTAGGAAGCCCACCAAAACACTTCTCACGAGTTGCAAAAACAAACGCTGCAACTTGATTAATCTCAATTTCTAAAATATTCTTAGAATTAAAATCAAACTGACATGAACTCTCATTCTCAATAAATTGACCAACTTGAACATTAATTTGAGGTGATTGAATAGGAAACGTCTTATCGGCACGATTAGTCACAATCTTAAAATCATCAAATTTCCTCTTACAAGCAACATCCAAAGCAACCTTAAAGATTTCATCAATATCCTTATCAACCTTAATACAAAGCGAATAAGAAACAATTCCAAATACCCTCTTAAGTAAATGGTAATTCTCAAAATAATCCATATAAAAACGACTTCTAAGCCTATGAACCCTATGTCCAGTAACCTTCTCAATATTTTTAATTAGTTTTCTCTCAAAATAACCTCTATTTTTACCCTTAAGAAAAATTTCTCCAAATCTAATTAAAATATGTGTATACATAATTATAAACAAAAACACCTTATTTTAAAAAACTATACTTAAAAACAATCAAAAAACAAATTTTCACCTTTTTTTTACCAAATAACCCAAAAAATCCACTCAAAGCAAAATCATTTAAATAGTCAAAATAAGTCATTTATAAAGGCAATATTTAAAAAGGATAACTCCATTTATAAATAAAATAAGCAAATAACCAAAATTAAGCTTAATATACTTAGTTAACAAATGTTAACTATCACGGAGGATTGCCCATGGCAAAAAAGCAAATAAGAATTGTAAATATTGTTGTTTCTACTGCACTTGAAAAAGATATTCCGCTTGAAAAAATGGCAGCAACATTGCCTAATACAGAATATAACCCAGAACAATTTCCAGGTTTAGTATTAAGAATAAAAGATCCAAAAACATCAGCCCTAATTTTCTCTAGTGGTAAAGTAGTTTGTACTGGAGCAAGAACTCTTGGAGACGTTGACTTATCAATTTTAAGTATAATTAGAAGTTTGAAAAAATTAAATATCAATGTAACTATAAAACCAGAAATAACAGTTCAAAACATCGTAGCATCAGGAAGTATTGGTATGGATTTAAACTTAAACGTATTAGGAATTCAACTACCAAACACAGAATACGAACCAGAACAATTTCCAGGTTTAGTTCATAAATTAAGAGGAACAAACGCAACATTCCTTTTATTTAGTAATGGTAAAATAGTTTGTACAGGAACAAAAACTGAAGAGCAAGTACACGAAGCAACAGACAAACTAATTGAAAACCTAGTTAAATTACTTGAAAAAACTAAAAAAACTAAAAAATAATTTTTTTTATTATCTTTTAACTTCAAAAACACTCATCTCAAAACATATTTTCTAAAATAACTAAAGATCCTATATCTTCCACAATAACAAACATTATAAAAATAAAACCACAATTTAGCAAATATGGAAGTTGACGAACAAATAAAAACATTTAGAGACTTTATAGAACAAAACTATTACCCTCAACTTCTTGAAGCAGTAAGAAGGGGCCAAGAATACTTAAAACTAGATTTTAGACAACTAATTAAATTTAATACTCACATAACAGAAGAAATTCTAGAAGAACCTCTAGAACTAATTAAAGCCGCAGAATTAGCAGTAAAAGAATTTGATTTGCCAAAAAAAGTAAAAAGGTTCAATGTCAGATTCATCAATTTACCACCGTCACAAAAACTTTTAATCTCAGAAATAAGAAGTAAACACATTGAAAAATTTATCTGGTCAGAAGGAATAGTAAGACAAAAATCAAATGTTAGGCCACATGTAACAGCAGCAAAATTCGAATGCCCATCATGTGGAAACATTCTAAATGTACTTCAGCTAGATCAAAAATTCAAAGAACCATCAAGATGTGGGTGCGGCAGAAAAGGAAAATTCAAAGAAATATCCAAAGAATTAGTAGACGGACAAGGAATGGTTCTTGAAGAAGCCCCAGACGAATTAGATGGACAACAACCAAAAAGAATTAACGTATTTTTAAAAAACGATTTAGTCTCACCATTAACAGAAAGAAAAACAGCACCAGGATCAAGAGTAAAAATAGCAGGATGGGTAACTGAAGTTCCAATTACACTAAGATCAGGCGGACAAGCAACTAAATACGAATTAATACTTGAAGCAAATTCTATTGAACCACTCCAAGACGACACTATTAATTTAAAAGTATCTGAAGAAGAATTAAAAGAAATAAAACGAATATCTAAAGAACCAAACGTAGTAATCAAACTAGCTCAATCACTAGCACCTTCAATTTACGGTCATGATAAAATCAAAGAAGCACTTGTACTCCAACTAGCAGGAGGATGTCGAAAAATAAGAGTTGATGGTGTAATTACAAGAGGAGATATGCACATGCTCCTTATAGGAGATCCTGGATCTGGTAAATCGCAGCTATTAAAAAGAGTAACTAAAATAGCCCCAAAATCAAGATTCACATCAGGTAAAGGAGCAACAGGAGCAGGACTTACAGCATCAGTTGTAAAAGACGAATTTCTAGGTGGATGGAGTTTAGAAGCAGGTACCTTAGTTTTAGCAAACAGAGGATTTGCAATTATAGATGAAATGGACAAAATGACCAAAGAAGATAGGTCCGCACTTCATGAAGCTCTAGAGCAGCAAACAATAAGTATTGCTAAAGCAAACATTCAAGCAACCCTAAAATGTGAAACATCAGTAATAGCAGCAGCAAATCCTAAATATGGACGATTTGATCCATACGATTTGATAGCAAACCAAATCAATTTACCTCCAGCATTAATATCACGTTTTGATTTGATTTTTCCAGTAAAAGATATGCCAAATAGAGAAAAAGATGAAATAACAGCAGCCTTTATTCTAAGCTTTCATAAAGATCCTAAAAAAGCAATCGCAGAAATATCTACAGAAATCATGAAAAAATATTTCGGATACATTAGAAAAGAAATGAATCCATCTATGACTGATGCAGCTATAGAAGAAATTAAAAATTATTATGTTACCATGAGAAATTCAGGAATTACAAGTGAAGCAGGAATAAAAAGTATTCCAATAACTGCCAGACAACTTGAAGCTCTTGTGCGTCTCTCAGAAGCAAGTGCAAAAATAAGATTATCTAAAAAAGTAACTATTGAAGACGCCAAAAAAGCAATTGAATTAGTAGATTACTGCTTAAGTCAAATAGCAAAAGACTCAGAAACAGGACAAATTGATATAGATAGATTAGGGAGTAGAATGACAGCTACTCAAAGAAGTTCAATAAGTGTAATTAAAGAAATAATAGTACAAATAGAAAACGAATTAGGAGAAAAAGTAATCCCAATTGAAAATATAATTCAAGCAGCTAAAGAAAAGAAATTATCAAAAGATAAAATAGAAGAAATCTTAGAAAAATTAAGAAGATCAGGAGATATTTTCGAGCCAAAAAGAGGCTTTATTCAAAAACTTTAATCTTAAACAGATTCAATAAAAAATCATAAAATGGAATCAAAATATAAAAGATCAACAGCGCATCACGTAACATTAAAACAAATAGCTATTTCAAAATATGTAGTAGAAAAAGAAGATAAACCAAATTTCATAGAAATAAATAATCTACAAATACATAGAATAAATATAATAGCAATCATAACAGGAAAAGAAAAAATAGGAACAATTACAAACATGCTTCTTGATGATTCAACAGCAAGTATACCACTAAAAATTTTTGAAGAAAATCAATACATAGAAAAATTAGATATAGGAGATTGTGTAATGGTAATTGGCAAGATCAGAATCTATAATGAAAAAAAATACATATCATCAGAAATAATCAAAAAAACAAATCCTATGTGGCTAAAATTAAGAAATTCAAAAATAAAAAATAACCAAGAATCTAAAATTAATGAAAAAATTAATGAGAAAGAAACTACTCCTATAAATAAAAATCAAAAATTAGAAAAAACAACCACAACAAAAAAAGAAACAATTAAAGAAGGTATAATAGAAGATAAAAACAAAATAAATCAAGATGAAGAAATAATTAATGAAAGCTTAATGCCAGAACAAAAAATGCTTGAAATAATAAAAGAAATTGATAATGGTAAAGGAGCAAATATCGAAGAAGTATTAGAAAAATCAAACATCACAAATGCAAATAATCTACTTAAAAAAATGTTAGAATCAGGAGTAGTATTTCAAAATCAACCAGGAAAAGTAAAACTTTTATAATAAACAATTAACCATATAATAAGATCAAAAAAACACAATAAAAATTCTTAAACATTATAATTAATAAAATAACTAACTAACAAATAACACAGGAGTAATAAACACTTCAACAATACCAGCAACAAACAAAACAACAATACTAATTAAAATCAAATCCAAAGCATCAATCAACACTTTATCTTCTTTTAAATTATGTTTAATTAAAGCAATAGAAATAATACCACCAGCAAGACCAGCAATAAAATAAGAAGCAATTTCTAAGAGACCATGAGTCATATATCTAAAAAAACTAAATGTAGCAATACTAAAATAAGCTGAAATAGAAGTAAATCCAACAGAAGTGGCCGTGGCAGCAATCTCATTTTTGGCTAAATTACCAATAGCACTTGCAATAACAGAAGCATTCCAAGTTAAAATAAATATGGCACCAGTACCATACAAAAACGAAAATATCAAACAAAAAAATAGAACTTTCAAATTATTTAAAAAAATCTTACCAAATAAATCAACTCTAGTAATATCGCCCGTAAGTTCAACCGTATTTTGATTAACACTAGCAACAACATTGGTAATAGCTTGCTTTTGTAAAACAAAAACACTGTCAATAACATTTGTAGGCAAAAATACATAAGCTAAAGCTAAAGCAACAGTAATACCTAAAAATAACATAATTAAATAAATTAAAACTTTAGTATGCTCTTTCAAAAGCATCCATTCCTTATCATACTTCAAATCCAATTCCTCTTCATTTTTAATAGTAACATATAAAGTAGGAAGAGTAGATAATACAATTAAAAAGACCATCAGAAGTCCAGCTCCTTCTCTAAAAACAAAATAAGATAAAAATAAAGCTATTAAAGAATACATAAAACCTGCAATAAACATCTCCCAGGGCCTTTTCTTAATTACAAAAGGATTGATAACACTCTCTAAAACCATTAAAAAGATAAATATATATCTATTTATAAAAATTTGCTTTTATAGAACATCATGAAAAATAAAATTTAACAAAAATCATAAAGCTAACATAAAATAACACATAAAAAAAAATATACCAATAATAAAAATCAAATATCAAAAAAATAACACAATATATCAAAAAAATCAACATATATAAAGAGATTGACCCCTCCATTTCCAGTGGAAACTAGTTTTCAAAAAAATAAAAATCTTGATTTTCAAAAAACATATGTCAAAATAACGCCTTATATATTAGTTCGCACACCCCTATTTCCTATGGAACATAAAAAACAAAAAAAATCCAATCAAAACTTTCTCTAAATAACATATAAAATAACAACATATAGAAAAAAAGATCAAATAAGTATAATAAATAAATTATATGAAATAATAACAAACCTAACTCATATAATCCAATACATCCAATATATCGATACAATGTAATGTAATAATACATTAATTAAGATCAAGTAAATAAGAAACAAAACTAACAACATTATTAAATAAAAATTTCCAATATAACAAAACGAATCTTCAATTATAATATAACAATATTTCAATAATAATATTAGTAAAAATAAAATAGAAAATAATAATTTTAATTTAATAATAATAATATAATAATAATAATAATAATAACTTATTAATATAATATATATATCTAATAAAAATAAAAAACACAACTCTCCCATTACTATTTTTTTTATCATCCTTCTCTTTCTCAATTCCTCTTCAACCTTCACCTTTTTTCTCAATCTTACTCTTCTTTATTATTATTATTATTATTATTATTATTTTCTATATAGAAAATATATATATATATATATTAATATAATAAATTAAAAATTAAATTAAATCAATAAAAACAAATTAAAAAAATCTAATCCAATCACAAACCGAACTAAAAATAAAAAACAACTACAATTAATTCAAAACAAATAAATTCTTTTTTCCAATTTAACCTCAAAAAATCAAAACCAAAACATCTCCTCAATTCCTATTAATTCAATTCCTTCATTTATCTTTAATTTCTTTCACTCTTCCATTCTATATAATCTATTTACTTACCTTTCTTTTCACTTCCTTCATCTCTTCTTCTTGTAATTAAAACTTCAATCAAACATTCATCTATTCTATATCCAATTCAACTACTACTACTACTACTAGTTTACTATCACTACATTACTATAATTCTTCTTCTTCTAAACAACAACAACAACAACCACTACTACCACTACTACCACTACTACTATACTTCTTCTTAAACATCAAAAACCACACTCGTAACATAACTATTACAAT
>Ga0233439_10005077_pt1 | contig 12405 bp, 8 predicted proteins | sample SI_123_September_6_FD_182713 | JGI IMG/M metagenome (GOLD analysis project Ga0233439, IMG submission 182713) | Seawater microbial communities from Saanich Inlet, British Columbia, Canada - SI_123_September2016_100_MG | ecosystem: Environmental > Aquatic > Marine > Inlet | place: Canada: British... | reverse complement strand
CCGATGATGAACGCTATCTCAGCCTGACCGATCTCCATGACGCGGTGCGTCGCCGCGCTGATAGTGCACAGGCCCGCACCGTGGAAAGTCGTGCCGTAAGGGTGGAGGCTACCCGCGACAACGCCGAGCGGTTGGCTCTGATCGTGCCGGGACGTGATGAACCCATTGCCACCACCCATTGGAGTTTTGGCCAGTTGTGCAGCCTTGTCGGCGCGCCCTCATCCTATTTGCGGCAGCTTCCCGCGCCGCTGGCTGCAATCAATCTGCAACACGGCCTGCTGTCACACCGCGCCGAATTGGTGAAAACCTTGGAAACCAATTTGGAAACCAATGACGGCCGCGTCGAGCTCCGCGCCGTGACGGGGCCGGACTACGGCCGCATCTGGGATCATGAGCTGGTCGCCGCCGTCATGAAGATTGCGGGCAACGGGACCGGCGGTACCAAGTGGAAAGTCCCGGGAGTGTTGGACTGGAACACCATGACCCATAACCCCTTCGTGGACGTCACCAAGGACACCACGACGCTTTACGCCAGCGACCGCGACGTGTTCCTGTTCTTGGTCGACGACACCCATCCTATCGAAGCGGGACGTTTGCCGGATGGGTCGCCGGATTTGTATTTTCGCGGCTTCTATTGCTGGAACAGCGAAGTCGGATCGAAGACGCTGGGCATCGCCTCGTTTTATCTGCGGGCCGTCTGCATGAACCGAAATCTGTGGGGCGTCGAGAATTTTGAGGAAATCACCATTCGGCATTCCAAATTCGCGGCGCAGCGTTTTGCCCACGAGGCGACACCGGCTCTGACGCGTTTTGCCGATTCGTCGCCGTCGCCCTTCATCGCCGGTATCAAGGCCGCGCGGCAACGGATCGTCGCTCGCAACGACGAGGACCGCGACAGCTTCTTGCGCAAGCGGGGGTTCTCCAAGTCCGAGACCACAAAGATTATCGAAACCGTATTGCGCGAGGAGGGCCGCCCGCCCGAGAGCGTGTTTGATTTTGTGCAGGGGATATCAGCGCTGGCGCGCGGAAAGCCGCATCAGGACGTGCGTCTGGAGCTTGAGGGTAAAGCAAAGCGGTTGCTGGAACGCGCCGCCTGAATGGCAGGCCGCGCAGCCGAAATCCGGTTGCGCGGCCTCTCAGGACGTTAGGCGATTTTCCGCCGATCCGGCCTCCGGATCGGCGGCGGACGCGTATCCGCGTCCGTGGCTCGCCGGGCCTTCGGCCCGGCTCGCGAGAATCACGAAATTCACGGCTTTCAATTCCAGGAAGGAACTTGTGGGCGAAGCGGCCTTCCTTCGGCGTGGTATACATCATCACGGTGTTACGCGTCGCAAGTAAGCCGCGATGTTCGCAGTGTCGTGATGTACCCCCAATACGAAAAGCGCGCCCAAAGGCGCGCTTTTGTATTCGATATCCTTGCGTCTGCAATAGGTGTTTACCGATCGCGCCCGAGCAGGCGGTCAAGATGGAGCCCGCGACATAGTCGTGGCAGAGCAAGCGGGCCTCCGCGAAATCGACAACCAGCGAACGAAGGTTCACCGGCAAGGCCTCAACCGGGAAGCGAGGAGCCGGCGACGTCGACGGCAACAGAAACGACGAGTCGAATGCCGCCCATTCTTCGGCTTTGCCAGCCTCGGGACTCGTAGCGCCGGGCGCCGCCGCCATATCGTCTTGCGCTGCTTCGTCAGTGGCGCCTTTCGGCTGTTTATTCGGGTTAGGTTTGGCCATGCTGTATTCCGCAGTTCTGCGGTCCCTGGTGAGGTCACGCGGCATTCGCATGACGGACCTCAGAGCTACCCAACCCAAAGCCGACCTTACCGGGCAGCACCCCGAGATAAGCGTACCGACGCTCGAAGAATGTCGAAATATTTCCGGCCATCTGCTTCAAAGTCCGGTCCGACGGACGGCTCGCCAGAATGCCAAAATGCCAAAACACGAGCCTTTCGGATCAACAGTGGCACCAGGTCGAGCCTGCCAGAATGGCATGCCGAAATTCAAATTCGGCTAAGACCGCGTCGGCGCCTGTTCGGGACGATTCATCCTCAGCAGTAGCCGCGTGAACGACAGGATGGCTGCACGCACTCGCAACTTTAGGGGTTGAAAGGTGTTTTCATCCGGCCGCCCGACTGGTGGAAATCCTAAGATCAAACGAGGCTCGACCACGAGAGCGGGAAACGCATCGCGGATGTCGGGTATCGTTACCAAGTGGCTTTGTTGAGTCGGCTGCCCACTACGCCGGCTTAACATTGCTCTAGCGGAACCGAGTGTTGCTTCGTCGCCTGCTTCCCAAATCTGACCGAGATAACCGGCTATCTGGATCGAGCAAACTGGGAGTCAGCATTAGTCAACAAATGTAAATGTTGAGTCTGGTAAATTTCCGTGTACGGCACACCTAGGCATCCTTCGATGCTGCAGGTTCTAGCTGTATTTGAGAGTTCTACGCACGAAAGGCAGCCGGTCGCGTGGCCTCCGCTGGCTCAACTCCCTCGTCTCACGAACACCGTCGTCGATAACGGAACGGCAGAGCCGTCCGATATGCCGCCGGCGTCGCATGAGCCGCTAATATCCTTCGCCTGGTAGCGCAGGCATGGTCAGGATGATGCGGTTGAGTTCGCCCATCTGAAACTGTGTGTCCATGAGCTGCTGGAATTGCGCGTACAGCGCTTCATTTCCGAGGCCAAGCTGCGGTGACATAGCCGGCGCGGCATGAAACCAATCGTATATGGCTCCCCACGGGATTTCTTTGAGCTCATGTATCAGGTACCCTATGCCATACGAGAAAAGTCCGATCGAGCTCAAGACTTCGATGATCTTCTGGATAGCCAGGGCCATGTTGAATCCCCGTCAGTGATCAGAATATTGGAGAGTAACCCGATTCGCCCCGTACGCCGCCTGTGAATTGCGGGCATTGCCATTCCCCGATCTCCGTGTGAATTTGGCGGCAAGCTGGCTTGGAGCGAAGTAACCCACGTCCATGCAAGTATTTATTGGGCCGATTTAGCCATTATAGACTCTCCTCCAATGATTAGATCGCCGCAATAATGCAATTCTTCGTTTGGTCGCTTTAATTTTCAGAACGCAGCTCGTACTCAAAAGTAGATCCAAAATCGGGGGCTTTTCCGCATGACACCTCTATCGCGACCTCAGCGTGCTATCGATGGGAAGGGTCGTACCATCCGGGAGCTCCTTGCTGGTCATAAGTACTCGATCGACTACTATCAGCGCGAGTACAAGTGGCATCAGAAACAGGTTGCCGAACTTATTGATGACCTGGCAGACAAATTTCTCGAGAGTCACGAGGAGGGCAACGAGCGTAGCGCCGTTGCAGAGTACGGACACTACTTTTTGGGTTCGATCATCATCAGCGACAAGGATGGCCAGAAATTTATCATCGACGGGCAACAGCGGCTTACAACACTCACGCTGCTTTTGATCTATCTCCACCACCAGCTTGAGGATGTAGAGCAAAAGGGGCAGATCGCGGATCTCGTATTCTCTCAGAAATACGGCAAGCGATCTTTCAATCTGGATGTCCAGGAGCGTGCTGATTGCATGGACGCCTTATACAAGGGCGAAGAGCACGCGGAAGCAAATGGACCTGAATCTGTCGTCAACATCCTCGCGCGTTACGACGACATTGAGGAGTTCTTTCCTGAAGAGCTCAAAGGTCTTGCACTGCCGTATTTTGTAGATTGGCTTGTTGAGAACGTGCATCTAGTTGAAATAACCGCGTATTCCGATAGCGATGCCTATACGATTTTTGAGACGATGAACGATCGTGGGCTTTCGCTCACACCAGCAGACATGCTCAAGGGTTACCTCTTGGCGAATATCACGGATACCTCCAAGCGTACGCACGCAAGCGGTGTTTGGAAAGAACGTATTCAATCATTGGCGGAGATTGGAAAGGACGAGGATGCCGATGCCATCAAATCATGGCTTCGTAGTCAGTACGCCGAAAGCATTCGCGAGCGAAAGCGAGGCGCCGTACCACAGGATTTCGACCTCGTCGGGACTGAATTTCATCGCTGGGTCCGTGACCACGAAGAGCGTCTTGGTTTGACTGCCAGTGCGGAGTTTGCGCGGTTTATTGAGCGGGACTTCTCGTACTACGGTAGATGGTACCAAAGATTGCGGCTCGCCGCCGAGACCCGAACGTCAGGACTTGAGTGTATACACTACAACTCACAACACAACTTCACGCTCCAATACCCGGTTTTGCTCGCGCCTCTCAAGGTGAATGATGACGAGGCGGGCGCGTTACGGAAAATTCGCGTGGTGGCTACATACCTCGACATTCTCATACATCGTCGGATTTGGAACTGGCGCGCCATCGATTATTCGACAATGCAGTATGCCATGTTCATCATCATGCGCGACATCCGGGACAAGACGGCTGCTGAATTAGCGACAATGCTGCGTGAGCGTCTCGATGGCGAGGCTGAGACATTCGCGAGCAATGAAAGTTTTCGCCTTCATGGAATGAATGGCCGCCAGATTCATCGGCTCCTTGCGAGGATGACTGACCATTTGGAAACACGCTCGGGCCAAGCATCGCGCTATGCCGAGTATGCTCAACGCGGTCGCAAGGGATATGAAATTGAGCATGTTTGGGCGGATCATGCCGAGCGCCACAGTGATGAGTTTTCCCATCCGACCGAATTTCAAGAGTACCGTAACCGTATTGGTGGCTTGCTGCTGCTACCAAAGAGCTTCAATGCGAGTTATGGGGACCTGCCCTACGTCGATAAGCGTGAGCATTACGTTGGTCAAAATTTGCTTGCGCGCAGCCTCCATGAGCGGGCCTACGATCACAATCCTGGTTTTATTAGATTTATTGAATCAAGCGGCTTGGCGTTTAGAGCGCACGCTCAGTTCAAGAAGGCTGATCTCGACACACGACAGAAGTTATATCAGAACCTGGCCGAGCAGATTTGGTCCACAGATCGGCTAAAACAGGAGGCGGAATCGTGAGCGATGCTAGTTCGGACGATGGAACCAGATGTCTGAAGGTCACGGCATTAGCTGAACCAATGTGCTTCCTCGGGCGCGATCGGCTAGAGGATGCGATATGGTTGAAATGACCCCGGGAGGACTGGCGCGCAAAATAAAGACCCTTCGGGCTACCCGACCGATTACCGCGAGCTATGCGCGCACGCTGGAGATCCGGGGGATCTGGAAGTCCGAGGGGGTTTGGTACAGGTCGCAGAAGGAGCACTGGTTGGGCTGGCTTTCAGAATATGATGGACCAGGTGCCTATGGCCGCAAAACCCAGCGAGGGAGGTCTGCGCGCTTCGTTTATAATCACATAAATTGCCCGCCCATGTTGCTTTGGTTAGCCGAGGCAACAGGGGTGCCAAGGGCGACGGTTTTAGCGGCGAAGCGGTCTGCTCTCTTAACTTGTCGAACGCGCGGCGCCCATTGCGCCCAGATACGCAAGGTCATCCCTTGGCCAACAGTCGAGGCACACATCCGCCAAGCCTGACGCTGACGAATGCCGCAATCCAGGACCGGGAGCGACGGCTTCGATCTTGTTGAAGATGAAATTATTTAGTATAATCAATAGTTTATACGGAAGAAGCGAGCGACAGGCCGCTAAGAGAGGGTCTTGACTTGCATGGATACATGCGTATAGAAACATGATGGATATATAAACACGACGTATTTGGACGATAACGATGGACACCGCGTCTACAGGGTTTCGATGGGGGATCGAGCGCAGGCTCGAATTCGTCGAATTCCGCCTCTTTTGGGAGGGCGGCATCAATCGGTCTGACATCGTCGAGCAGTTTGGCGTTTCGGTGCCGCAAGCGTCAAAAGACCTCGCGCTTTATCAAGAGCAAGCTCCCGAGAATATTCGATACGATCGCAGCCTAAAGCGCTACTTCGCCTCCGATTGCTTCCGACCCAAGTTTATAGAATTGGATGCGACGGCATATCTGGAGCAACTATCGCCCAGCACGAGTCTAGCCCGAGGGGTCAATAGTCACGGCGCCGACGATGTCAGCGCTGACAGAATGCCTATTCCTCAGCGTCGAATTAGGGCCGATGTTCTTCGCTCTCTGTTGACGAGCGCCCGCGCCGCCCAATCGATCGAGATCCTTTATCAGTCGATGAGCGCAAATCGGTCGGAGCCTTTGTGGCGACGACTATCACCTCATGCTTTCGGCAGTGACGGGTTACGTTGGCACGTACGTGCCTACTGTCACATCGATGAGAAATTCAAGGATTTCATTCTTTCCCGTTGCCTCGGTACTCGTGCGATGGGTGCCGTGGGAAAAGTCGCATCCGAAGATCAGCTCTGGAACACCCGCTTTTCGGTAGAGCTGGCTCCGAATCCGCGGCTTAACAAAGCTCAGAGAGAGATCATCGCGCAGGACTTCGCCATGGAGAACGGGCGCGTTGCCGTGCCGGTCCGGTGTGCATTGCTGTACTATTTCAGCAAGCGCCTTCGTCTCGATGTAGCTGATCGCTTCGACAATCCTGGTGAAGCGCCGGTAATTGTCAAGAATCGGAACGAGTTCGACACCGCCCTTTCGGAGGCGATGCGATGAAGTCCCGTAACTTCGAGATTCTTCGAGGGACATGGCCGGAGCTTGCAGCACTCGGCGGCTTTGCCGAGGCGTATGCGCATGACGACCCGGCCAGTGCACTCGTAAAACTGCGATTGTTCGCCGAAAATATGACCAAGGATATCTATCGGGACTTGGGCTTGCCGAAGCCTGAGCATGCGACGTTTGTGGATTTGCTCGGCAATCAGTCATTCGCGGCGATTACCCCGAGAGTGGTCCTGGACAAGCTTCATGCCCTCCGAATTCATGGCAATAAAGCGGCACATGGTGAACCTGCAACGACGCGCAACGCGCTCTGGCTTTTGCAGGAGGCTTTCGATCTAGGACGGTGGCTTTTCATTCAATACGGCAAAGGGGATGCCAAGAGCATCCCCACATTTGTCCAACCCTCGCCCGAAGGGACCGAAGAGAGCAAAGACCAACTAAAGCGCGAAAAACGCCAGGTTCTGGAAAAGCTCGCCGCTCAAGAAGCGCAGATGGAAACGCTTTTGCGTGAACTGGAAGCGGCCAGGCAGGAGACGGTAACTGCTGAAAAGAAGGCAGACGAGATCAGGGCGCTTGCATCATCGAGTGCGGCGACCGCGAACCTGCTTGAATTCAACGAGGCGACAACGCGGGCGCGGATTATCGACAGCCTCCTCGCTGCCGCCGGCTGGAATGTCGCCATGGGCGACGCAAGCACGGCAGAGGTTGGCAAAGAGGTTGAGGTTAAGCATCAGCCGACTGCATCCGGTCTTGGCTATGCCGACTACGTGCTTTGGGACGACAATGGCAATCCGTTGGCCGTGATCGAAGCGAAAAAGACGTCTGTCGACCCCGAGCGCGGCCGCCAACAAGCCAAGCTGTATGCCGATGGCCTCGAAAAGGCACACGGGCACCGTCCGGTTATCTTCTACACGAACGGCTACGACATTTGGATGTGGGACGACGTGCTTGGCTATCCGCCCAGAAAGGTCTTCGGATACTACTCGAAGGACAGCCTCCAGTATTTGGTGAATTTCCAGCGAGGAGCCCGGAAACCGCTGAATTCACTGGAACCCAACGTTGCGATCGTCAACCGCCTCTACCAGATCGAAGCCATCAAGCGGGTGTCCGAGCGCTTCTCAGATGGTCACAGGAAGGCGCTTATCGTTCAGGCAACGGGAACCGGAAAAACGCGGGTCGCGATCGCGTTGGCTGAGCTTCTCATTCGTGCCGGTTGGGTGAAGCGCGTCCTTTTCCTTTGCGATCGTCGTGAACTGCGAAAGCAGGCCAAGAACGCATTCGGAGACTTTCTGTCTGAACCCATTCGCATCGTTAGCTCGCGGGTAAACCAATCAGCGAGCGAGCGCATTTTTCTTGCGACCTATCCCGCGATGCAGACGGTCTATCAGTCGTTCGACGTTGGCTTCTTCGACCTGATCATCGCCGACGAGTCACATCGAAGCATCTACAATGTCTATGGCGACATGTTCCACTATTTGGACTGTCTCCAAATTGGCCTAACAGCCACGCCCGTGGACTTCGTTTCGCGAAACACATTCAGTCTATTCGGTTGCGAAGGTCAATTGCCGACCGCAAACTATGATCTCGAGCAGGCAGTGAAGGAGGGTTTTCTTACTCCGTTCGAGGTTTTCGAGCATACTACGCAGTTTCTTCGCGAAGGAATCCGGCTCGACATCCTGACCAAAGAGCAAATCCTTCAGCTTGAAGAGCAAGGCGAAGATCCGGCGCAATATGATTTTTCGTCTGAGCAGATCGACAAAATCATTTACAACAAGGACACCAACCGCGCGATACTTCGGAACTTGATGGAAAACGGATTGCGGGACGCAACCGGTCAGGTTCCTGGCAAGAGCATCATTTTCGCGAGAAACCATCAGCATGCTGTGCTCATGCGACAGATGTTTGATGAGATGTACCCACAATATGGCGGGCGCTTTTGCCAGGTTATCGACAACTACGATCCCCGAGCGGAGCAGCTTATCGACGACTTCAAGGGCGACGGCGCTAACAGCGACCTCACCATCGCGATTTCGGTCGACATGCTCGACACCGGCATCGACATCCCCGAAATCTTGAACCTAGTCTTCGCAAAGCCGGTGAAGTCGCCCGTCAAGTTCTGGCAGATGATCGGTCGCGGCACGCGTCTGAAGAAGGATCTTTTCGGTTCTGGCCAGGATAAGAAGATCTTCCGGATATTCGACCATTGGGGAAATTTCGAACGCTTTGAAATGGGTTATCGCCCCGCTGAGCCGACCCAGTCGAAACCTTTGCTTCAGCTCGTCTTCGAAGAACGCATTAATCTTGCCGAGACTGCCCTTCGTCAAAGCGAAATCGCGGCATTTGAGGCTGTAATTGATCTCATCGGCAAGGATATAGAAACCCTTCCTGAAGAGTCGGTCTCAGTGCGCGAAAAATGGCGCGAGAAGCGGGCAATATCTGTGCCGACGACGCTAAAGGCGTTTGCGCCAGCCACCGTCGTGATGCTTCGGCAAGTGATCGCGCCTCTCATGATGTGGCGCAATATCCGGGGCCTCAGTGACGCCTACGCGTTGGACCTCCTTGTGGCACGCATGCAGATTGCAGTGCTTCGGAAGTCCGGAGCCGTGACCGACCTAAAGATCGAGTTCCTTGATCGCCTCGCGGCACTTCAGATGCACCTTAACCCGGTCCGTGAGAAGGCCGAGGTTATCAAGCGTGTGAAGTTGGATGAGTTCTGGCAAGGCGTGACCGTCGCCGACCTGGAGGCGGTTCGCCAGCCCCTCAGGGAAATCATGCATCATCGCGAACGGAAAGGTGCAACGCCGCTTCCGGCCAAAATAGTCGATGTTACGGAGAACGTCGCCGGATTTATCATGAATCGGCGCGCGACGAATCTCAAAACCGTCGACATGAAGGCCTATCAGCAGATCGTCGAGGCGGAGCTGAAACGACACTTCGACACCAATCCGACGCTTCAGAAGATTCGAGCGGGTGAAGCCGTATCCGAAGCTGACATTCGGGCGCTAGTCTCGCTCGTCTTGGTCCAAAGCCCGGATGCGAGCCGGCACGTTCTAGAAGAGTTTTTCTCGGAAACAGCTGAGCCGCTGGATGTCGCCATCCGGTCGATTGTGGGATTGGATCCAGAATTAATCGCGGCACGGTTTGCCGAATTCGCACGCCGGCATCCCATGCTGACTGCCAAACAGACACGTTTTCTGGGTCTGCTTCAGAACCATATCGCCCGTTTTGGATCGGTCACGCTTGATCGCCTCTATGAGCAACCATTTACAGTCGTGGATGCTGACGGTCTCGATGGCGTCTTCGAGAAACCAGAGGAGATCGACGATCTTCTCGACATCCTCAGTATTTATGAACCTCCAATGGGCACTAAGCCTAAAGACGATAAGCCTGAAGGGACGAGCCACCAATGATTACGGGTGAACTTAAACGCCGCGTCGATGCGCTCTGGACTGAGTTTTGGCAGGGCGGTATCACAAATCCGTTGACCGTGATCGAACAGATCACGTTCCTGATGTTCGCGCGCTTACTGGATATCAACGAAACTCGCGATGAAAACCGAATGAAGCGGACGGGCCGCTCCTTCCAGCGGCGTTTTTCCGACGACGAGCAAAGTCTGCGCTGGTCCCAATTTCGGCACCTTGGCGCCGACAGCATGCTCCCGTTGGTACGTGACAAAGTGTTCCCGCACTTCAGGAAAGCATCCACGAGCGGCTCCGCGTTCGCTGAGTTCATGAAGGACGCGCAATTGATGATCCAGAAGCCCAGTCTCCTGGTGAAGGCGGTCAACATGATTGACCAGCTGCCGCTGACCGAGGGCGACGCTAAAGGTGACCTTTACGAATATCTTCTGAGCAAGCTGACGACAGCCGGCATCAATGGCCAGTTCCGTACGCCGCGCCACATCATCCGATTGATGGTTGATATGTTGGAGCCAAAGCCAACCGATGTTGTAGGCGATCCGGCATGCGGCACCGGCGGATTTTTGGTTCAGACGATGCAGTACCTTCTGGAGAGGTACACTTCGCCTGAAGGAGTTCTTGAGGAAGTCGACGCCGACACTGGCGAAACGGAGAAGACATATACTGGGGATCTGTTGGAGGCGCATCGCGAGCATATTCGCAGCGGCATGTTCCACGGGTTTGACTTCGACGCGACAATGCTTCGCATCGCGGCGATGAATCTGATGCTTCATGGGGTTGATGACCCAGACATTCACTATCAGGACACTTTAAGCGCAAGCTTCACCGACAAATTTCCAACAGCGGCTTCGGAGGGCTTTGATGTTATCCTTGCCAATCCGCCCTTTAAAGGACAGCTGGATTTCGAAGACGTTCATGCTTCTCTATTGCGGCAGGTGAAGACCAAGAAGACCGAGTTGCTCTTCTTGGTACTGATCCTCCGAATGCTCAAAATCGGAGGCCGGTCGGCGACAATCGTCCCCGATGGGGTACTGTTTGGCTCCTCCACCGCCCACGTCGCGCTTCGGAAGCTGTTATTGGATCATAACCAACTAGAGGCAGTTATCTCACTGCCAAGTGGTGTGTTCAAACCCTATGCCGGAGTTTCCACGGGCATTCTTGTTTTCGCGAAGGGGGGGCGGACGGATGATGTGCTGTTCTATGACGTCGAGGCGGATGGCTACTCCCTAGACGATAAGCGTGACCCCGTGGAGGCCAACGATCTGCCAGGATGTCTGGCGGCGTGGCGCAATCGCGACCCTAAGCGAGACACGGATCGTAAGCAGAATGCCTTCTTTGTTACGGCGCAGGAAATCCGCGAAGCGAACTATGACCTGTCTCTCGGTCGCTATAAGAAACGTGACTATGCGCAGCTGGAGTATGAGGGACCCAAGGTGATCCTTGCACGCATCAAAATGCTCAATGACGCCATCAGTGTTGATCTTGCCGAGCTTGAGGACATGCTTGGATGAATTGGAAGCAAACCACACTCGGCGAAATCGCAGAGATCGTCAGCGGCGCGACACCAAAATCAGACGTTCCAGTATATTGGGATGGTGCAATTTCGTGGGCGACGCCGACTGACTTGTCGGGGCTAAGTTGCAAGCACATCAACAAGACGGGCCGGACAATTTCGGACGCTGGATTGAATGCCTGCTCTGCTCGCATTCTTCCTCCTCAATCCGTGTTGTTCAGCTCGCGGGCACCAATTGGGCTGGTTGCGATTAACACGACACCCATGGCTACCAATCAAGGTTTCAAGAGTTTCGTGCCGAAACCTGAACTGAATGCCGATTTCCTGTTTTGGTGGCTTAAGTCGAACCGCAAACAGCTTGCGGACCTTGGAAATGGCGCAACGTTCAAAGAGGTTTCCAAAGCGGTTGTTTCGCGAGTGCCATTTGCGCTTCCTCCCGTTGACGAACAACGACGGATCTCGGCGATCCTCGATAAGGCGGACGACATTCGCCGCAAGCGTGAGGGGACACTTCGCTTGGCAGACGATCTATTGAAGTCCATGTTCCTGGATGTGTTCGGGGATCCGAACACAAATAACGGCCGCTATCCTACGGCACCGATGAAATTACTCGGCCGAGTTGTTACTGGCAACACACCCCCTCGCGAAGACACTAGAAATTATGGTGACTTTATCGAGTGGATTAAATCCGATAACATCAACACGCCCGATCACTACATCACCGAAGCTGTCGAGCGACTGTCGGAGATGGGGGCGCGAAGGGCACGCACTGTTCCTGCCGGCGCCACCCTTGTAACCTGCATCGCAGGAAGCCCCGACTGTATTGGGAATGCAGCTCTCACGGACAGAGAGGTTGCATTTAACCAGCAGATAAACGCTGTGGTGCCGTTCGAACATACGGACCCACATTTCTTGT
>Ga0233439_10005076_pt1 | contig 12406 bp, 13 predicted proteins | sample SI_123_September_6_FD_182713 | JGI IMG/M metagenome (GOLD analysis project Ga0233439, IMG submission 182713) | Seawater microbial communities from Saanich Inlet, British Columbia, Canada - SI_123_September2016_100_MG | ecosystem: Environmental > Aquatic > Marine > Inlet | place: Canada: British... | reverse complement strand
TAATTCGGGCTAGTTGAAACGGGAGGAATTGCCAGACGTTTGGCATGGGCGGTTACGGCGACGAAGGTTTCATGCTATAGCGTGCGGAGGCTGTCCTGGTCCTGTTCTGGCGGGGAAGGCTGCCTCGATCGGTGAATTCGCGGACCGACTGTTCGAACGACGTGAAAATGGCGCGCCTAGATGGGAAAATTTCGAACCACGGCTCTCGCGTTTTGCTTACGCAAACAGCTGCCGCCAAATGCTGATTTCTGTGATGCTTTATGCTTTCCTTTGGAAAGCGCGTTAATGGCGCGCCCGGGAAGATTCGAACTCCCAACCTCCTGATCCGTAGTCAGACGCTCTATCCAGTTGAGCTACGGGCGCGCAACCACAGGGCCGATTGTGATGATCCAACCTGCGGAGCCGCCTACCTAAACAAAAGCCTGGGCCAAGGCAAGCGCCATGGCGCGGCGCAGGGGAAAAAAAGTCGTGGGCGGTGTCCGACGCCTCTAATCCACGTTGGTGGGATGTCCTTCGTAGCAAGATTACTTGTTACAATCGCGCGCATTGGCTAAGCTTTGTTGCGATTGCGAAATGTATCTGGTGTATATGATCTTTAGACTGGATAGATGGAAATAATTAAGGGTTTCGGGGGTATCCTGGGACCATAAGTGGGGGTATAGGCTTTTTTTTGCATAAATCATGTGGAATTGGCTGTATCCTGTGTATCGAATCGACTATGACTGAGCCGGCTGACGAAACGACCAGCTAAGTATCTAAATTATAAGGACTTCAGCTTAAATGGTTTATTGGGTTCGCCTGTCAGGGAGAGTGAATTTGCGCAGGTCGACGGGGGCTGTCCTTGGGGCGGCAATCTTGCTTTCAGGATGCTCTTTTGCGTCTGATTCGTTGTGGCCGTCTTTGACGGGTGACGAACCGGCGGGCAATGCGTCTGAAAAAGTTTCCATTCCGCCCTCACGGGCCGAGATGAATAGGCAACCAACCTATAGTCCGCCGCCACCCGCCATGTCCGGCGCACCGGCCCCGACCATGGCAGCCGGTAACCTGATGACGGGGCAGCCAACGGGAACGCTGGTCGGACAAAAGGTCGGCCAGCTGCGCGGTGAGCTGCAACGTCTGAAGGGCCAGTTGGGCCAACAGAACGGGCAACTGCAACAAATCCGCCAGACCACGACCAATAACGCCCAGCGTTATCATGGGACTGTGGCCGCCGTTACCGCGCGTTTGCAACTGGGCACCACGCCGGGCAATCCCATCCTGGTCAACCAGTGGAACGCCGCCCAGGCGGAGCTGGACCGGATCAGCGGTGACATCGCCACCATGAACAGCCTGGCCAATCAAATTGCCTCCAATTCTTCACTGGCTGCTTATGTTCTGGAATCCGCACGCGCCGCCTATGGCCTATCGGGTGCTATTGATGAGGATCACCGGCAACTGGCATTGTTGGAAGATGAAACCAACCGCGCCGTCGTACTGATCGACCGCCTGTTGGGCGAAATTAACGAAGACGTGGCGCGACAGACCTCTTATGTGGCTGGCGAACGCAGTAATCTGACTACGCTTTCCTCGTCCATCAAAAACGGTGAGCTGCACGGCAGCAGTCTTATGGCCAGGGCCTTTGCCTCCGGCACGCAGCCGACAACGTTTTCCACTTCCAGCACGCCGCGGCGGGGCTTTGTGGCCGGTGGCCGTCAGGCTTTGGTGGTGATCCGGTTTGACCGGCCCAACGTGCCCTATCAACAAGCCCTCTATACGGCGGTGTCAAAAACTCTGCAGGTACGGCCCGACGCGAATTTTGATCTGGTTGCCGTGACGCCAAGTCAGGGCAACGCCTCGGAACAGGCCATGGCGCAATCGACCATCAAAAAGCACACCAACGGCGTGCTGAAAACATTGATGGATATGGGCCTTCCCGCCAGCCGGATTTCGCTTTCCGCTTCATCGTCGTCGAACACAGCCAGCAACGAAGTGCATATCTACATCCGCTAAGGCAATTCGGAATAAAATCGGTTGGGGCGGTGCTTTAGGTGCCGCCCCTTCTTTTTTGGCGATAGCTATCCCAGCACATAAATTATGGTGCGCAGGCCCGAATGACCGCTTCGAACGTCGCCCTGGCACCTGGGCCACGGGCAAAGGGGCTGAGAATGGGGAGGTCGATGCCCGACTGACGATAGGCCTCAATCTGCTCCTTGCACTGACCAGGCGTACCAACGATGGAGGTGGCATCGATCATGGCATCGGTAATGCAACGCTCCGCCCCCTCCCGATCCCCCTTGGCGAAGGCTGCCGCTGCCGCTGCGGTTTCTTCTTGAAAGCCGTAGTCCGCGATCATCTGGCGGTAGCGGGGGAAGAAACCCACATAGAATGTCAGGCCGGGCCGCATGGAATTCAGCGCCTCTTCCCGGCTGTCCCCCACGGCGATGGGTAATAGAGAGGTCACTTCAACCTTGTCCGGATCACGGTTGCCGCGGGCCGCACCCTCGGCCAGGTGTTGTTTGACCTGGGCCCCGGTTTGCAAGGTACTTCTGGTCAGGATGATGCCGTCGGCAATCTCTCCACAAACGGCCATCATCTTTGGGAAAACGGCTGCGGCATAAATGGGAATGTCGGGACGCCGGGGAGTGAACCATAGATCAAAATTCTCGATAGTCACGGTCTCGCCCTGAAAGCTGGCCCGCCCGTTTTGCAACAGGTCACGAATGATGGTGACGCTTTCCCGCAGCCGGGTAATGGGTTTGCTGTATGCCACACCATGTTCCGGCACCACCTGAACCTTGTGAGACGACCCAAGGCCAAGGATAAATCGCCCTTGCGAGATATCATCCACGGTCGCTGCCGCCATGGCGATGGTGGGGATGGACCGGACATAGACGCTGGAGATTGCGGTGCCCAGGCGGATTGTTGATGTTTTCATGGCGCATGCGGTCAGAACGGAAAACTGATCGCCGCCATGACCTTCCGCCACCCAGGCGGATTCGTAACCAAGGCTTTCTGCCAATGCCACAAGACCAGGAATTTCAGAGGGGTTCGGGCCGCCGGAGACGGCGATGCCTATCTTATTCATTGCTTTAAGTTCCTACTTTGAGGGGGCTGACCAGCCCGCGCAAGGTTGCCAGCACACTCAACGGCGTCAACAGGCCCGTAGCTGGATTTTCGGGCGAGGGGATGCCCTCTATCGTCATCTCGAACCGGGTGGCATCGGAATCTACATTAATGGTGTGGGTGTTGCGGGTAACGCCGGGGTCGGCCCAAATCTCGATGCTGGTGTTGTCCGGACCGTTCCCGGCCATGCTTAAAGCGGCGGCGACATTGACGTTGGCGGGAAAGCCCCTGGCCGCCTCCCGCGCGGTGCCTGCAAAGACCAACTTTGCCGCCGTCAGATTTTCGACGCTGATGTTATTGTCGACCAAATGCGGCGCACCGGCCAGGCCGTTGGGCGGCTTGCGGGTGACCATGTGAACGGAATGAATAACTCCTTCAGCGGCTGCCCGCACCGCATCCAACCCCAACAATGCCCCCGTGGGCACGATAATCCGGGCACCGGTATCTGCTGCACGGTCTATCAGATGGGGATGTTGCAACAGGGCACCGCAACTGAGCGGTATGAATATTTTTCCCGCTTCGACGGCGGCTTCCGCCGCTTGGGCAAAAACCGCCGCGGGGGCGCATTCCACAACCACATCGGCCAATCCTGCCAATTCGGGCAGGCTGACAACGGGGGGTGGGTTGGCCATGCCGGTCATGCGGCCTCGCGCGCCGGCATGGTCCCGGGCCGATACCGCAACCAGATGGATGCCTGGTATACCTCCGTTTTGATCGACGCTATCTAGAACCCGTGCGACTTTTTCGCCAATGGCACCAAAGCCGCCGATCCCGACCGTAAGGTCTTGGTTAGCCGACATCAGGGTTATAGACCTTGATGGGATGGTAGGTTTTGTAAACATCCTTTTGATCGGACCACATCACACCTGTTGCTGCGCCGCCATCGACGACAAGCGCCTGTCCGGTCACGAAGGAGGAACGGTCGGAGGCCAGGAAAAGCGCCATTTGGGCAATATCCTCGGGCATGCCTGTCCTCGGAATAGGCTGCCGCACAGCATAGGTATGGTGCACTTTCTCGATCAATTCATCGGAACGGCCAACCGTATTGGCCGACAAGGGCGTGGCGATATAGCCGGGGCACAGGCAATTGACCCGGATGAAGTGTTCGCCCAATTCCATGGCTGAAACTTTCGATAGATGCACCACCGCCGCCTTGGCCGCGGAATAGATGATCGGGCCCCGCCCGGCGGTAACGCCTGCAATACTGCCCGTATTGATAATGCTGCCCGATCCCTGGGCTTTCATAATCGGCACCGCATGTTTCATGCCCAGAAAGACGCCCTTGATCAGGACATCCATGGTCAGATCAAAATCGTCTACGGGAATTTCCTCAATCGGGCCCAGCACGCCGCCAAAGCCGGCGTTGTTGAACATACAATCCAGGCGGCCCCAGGTGTCCACGGCCACATCCACTGCCGCCCTGACCTCTGCCTCCTGCCGCACTTCTACCTTTTGAAATAAAGCCGATGGGCCCAATTCATCTGCCAGGGCTGCGCCCCGTTCCGGCTGCATATCGGCGATCACCACTTTAGCGCCTTCTGCCACGAACAACCGCGCCGCACTTTCACCGATACCGCTGGCGCCACCGGTTATGACGGCGACTTTTCCTTCTAATTCCGACATCTCCCAAACCCTTCGTTTTTTGATCGTTGACTTGATTAGAGCATGTCTAATAGGTGCTGCCCAGATTGTTTGGGGTCGATTTGGGGCTGATTGGGGTATGCAGGCACCCTTACATTGGTATAAATGGGTAATAAAATTGGATGGGAGCCATTGGATGACTGCGAACGAAATCGCCAGAGTGCAAAGTTATCTAAGGAGAATTTTTGCCAACGAGCGTATTGCCATAAGCCCGCCCGTGCGCCCCGGCGCGCCGATAGAGATTAATATTGCCGGAGAGTTCGTCGGTGTCCTGCATCGGGACGACGATGAGGGCGAAGTGTCTTATGACCTCAACATCTCTATCCTGGAAGAAGACCTCCCCCCCGTTGCTTAATGGGTAGCCTGAGATCCTCCGTAACTTAAGGCCCACCGTAACTTAAGGCCCACCGTAACTTAAGGCCCACCGTAACTTAAGGCCCACCGTAATTTAAGGCACTATTATGAGCGAGCATTCCGACCATTCACACCTTTCAGACTCGGAACTTCGGGTCCGCGCCCTGGAATCCCTGCTGACTGATAAAGGTCTGGTGGACCCAGACGCCCTGAATACCATCGTCGATACTTATGAAAACCAGGTAGGGCCCAAAAACGGTGCCCGTGTGGTGGCACGGGCCTGGGTCGATCCGGCGTTTAAGCAGTGGTTGCTGAAAGATGGTACCGCCGCCATTGACAGCCTGGGCTATGTCTCAACCCAAGGGGCCGACATTGTGGTGCTGGAGAATACGGCACAGGTACATAATCTGACGGTCTGTACCCTTTGCTCCTGCTACCCTTGGGCGGTATTGGGCCTGCCACCTGCGTGGTACAAATCCTTTCCCTATCGGGCCCGTGCTGTGAAAGACCCGCGCGGCGTGCTGGCTGAATTCGGCCAGGGTATAGCCGACGATGTTGAAATACGGGTCTGGGACAGCACGGCGGAGGTCCGCTATTTGGTCCTGCCCGAACGCCCCGCCGGAACCGATGGCCTGGATGAAGAGGCGTTGTCGGATCTGGTAACGCGCAATTCCATGATTGGCACGGATCGCCTGGATGGGTCCGTTGATGGGAGGGTTGGGTAATGGACGGTATTCATGACATGGGTGGCATGGATGGCTTTGGCCCCATTCCTATCGAAAGGGACGAACCGATCTTTCATGCCGCGTGGGAAGGGCGGGTTTGGGCCCTGAATACGGCGTTGGGTGCTATCGGCAATTGGAACATCGATGCGAGCCGTTATACTTTGGAGCAGATGGACCCCGCCCTCTATCTTGCTTCCAGCTACTATCAACGCTGGCTGTATCGTACGGAAAATATCCTGGTGGCCCATGACATGGTCAGCCGTGCGGAAATTGAGACCCCGCCGGAACAACGCGCAACGGTGAAGCAGGGGGAGCCGTTGGGTATAGAGGAAATACTGGAACAGCGGCGGACAGAACGTTCAGCGCGGGTGGACGCGGATATTCCAGCGCAATTCCAGGCAGGTGATAAAATCCGTGCCCGCAATATCCACCCCAAGGGACATACCCGCATTCCCCGCTATGTGCGCGGCAAGGCGGGGGTGATTGACAGGGATCACGGTGTTTTTATTTTCCCCGATACCCATGCTGTATTCGCGGGCCAAAAACCGCAACATCTCTACAGCGTCTGTTTCACGGCGCGGGAGATCTGGGGCGATGAGGCCTCTGCCGTCGACAAGGTCTATGTGGATATGTGGGACGATTATTTGGAGCCCGGTCATTTGGAGCCCGGTCATTTGGAGTCTGGCGCATGAGTACGAACCTGCCAGATGCCACGGAATTACCGTCACTGCCCAGGGATGAAGACGGCCCGGTCTTTCGCGAGCCGTGGGAGGCCCAGGCCTTTGCCATGACCGTGTCTTTACATGCCCAGGGTCATTTCACCTGGCCGGAATGGGCCGAACATCTGAGTGCGGAAATAACGACAGCTCATGGCGAGGGGGACCCTGACCTGGGCGATACCTATTATTTGCATTGGCTAAAAGCGCTGGAAACCCTTGTCGCGGAAAAGGGCCTGGTGACATCGAAGGCCCTGGTGCAACGCAAAGACGCCTGGGATCGTGCGGCACACGCAACCCCGCATGGTCAGCCCATCGTCCTGGGGCCAAACGATTAGACCCCTTAAGTCTGTTCAAACAGCTGTGTTCGTGGATACCCGGATCAAGTCCGAGTATGACACAGTGCGCAAAATTTCAATCGCTTTTTGTCATTGCCGGACTTGATCCGGCAATCCATGTTACCGCAAGCGCCCAAGCTTAAAGTTTTAGGCCGGGTCGAAATAATGGATTTCGAACAATACGCAGCCGCCATTTGACTTGAACGGACCGTGAGGCGCACCGGGCGGTCGACAGGCATAGGTGTTGGCCGCGAATGGTTCGCCACCCTGACCATTGGCATCATTACCCACCGTCAGATCGCCGGAGACCAGATAAACCTCCTCCCAATGTTCATGGACAAAAGGTTCAGTGGTAAAGACGCCGGGTTGAAAGCGCAGCAATCTCGTGCGGCTGCCTTTGCCCTGGGCCTCATCCAAGGAACCCGCCAGGATTTTTTGCTGGATGCCGTCGGGGTAACCAACGGGCACTTCCCAGCCGGCATCAAAATCCACGGGAAAAAATTCTTTGTGCGCCTTGGTTACAGCCATAGTTGGTATCCTTGTCCTTAAGAAAGCAAAAGCTGACCCCATATTATCCGGAGTTTCCTTGCGGTGGCAGAAAAAATCTCGCAAATCATTGTTGGCAATTACCCAGGTTGCGTTATGGTTAACGCGCTTACGCAGTGTGAATAAAAAACGAAGCAATGGGGAGATTTTCTTATGAAGAGCATATCTAGATTCGCGACCTTGGCTGTACTAACCAGTGGACTTGCGCTGGCCGCAACGGCAAGCGAGGCAGCGGAATGCAAACCGTCTAAATGGGGTGCGGATGATGAAATTGGTGCGGCGAATTATGTCACGCCGCAACAGGTGCTGATGGCGACTAAATTAGTAAAAAAGGGTGAGAGCCATCCCCTCGGGATTGTTGTTGATCCAAAAATGCCGGCCTTTCCGCCGCGCTCCACTTCGCTGCAAATCGTCCAGCCGGGCCAGCATAACGGTCGCAGCTTGGTTCAGGATTTCGGCTGGGATGCGGTCTACAACGATGATCTGGCACAACTTTGGTTCGGTACCGGGCCACAGATTGATGGCCTGGGGCATCTTGGTGAAGCCGGCGAATACTACAATTGCAACAAGGCCGTGGACTTCATCAATATTTCCGGTTTGAAGAAACTCGGTACGGATAAGATCCCACCGATGATCGGGCGCGGCGTCATGGTTGATATGGCGAAGCATTTTGGCGTGACGACAATGGACGCAGGCCAGGCGATCAGTTCAGCCGATATTAAAGCTGCGGCGAAGGCACAGGGCGTTGAATTTCGCCAAGGCGATGTCGTTTTGTTCCACACCGGCTGGACCGATGGCAAATTAGCCTCGGACCCGAAAGCCTGGGTGTCAGGCGAACCGGGCCTGAACAACGAAGCTTTCGCCTATATGGCGACCATGAACCCCATGGCCGTGGGTGCCGATACCTGGGGCGTCGACGTGGTGCCACCCGCTAAGGGAGACAAGGTTTTTTATGGTCACGTCCATTTGCTGAAGAACAACGGCATTTTCATTTTGGAAACCATGAATACTGGCCGTCTGGCAAAAGAGGGCGTGCATGAGTTCATGTTCGTGCTTGGCCAGGCCCGCATTAAGGGCACGGTACAGATGATCATTAACCCTGTTGCCATGTGGTAACCGACTGAACATTGATGATCGGACGGGGAGCGCTCTGCCGCTCCCCGTTTTCATTTGGAAGGCACGCGATTGTCCCTGCACAGTGCGCGTTCTTTTGCTGTCAAAAAGTTCAAGCGTCTGTCGCAATGTGGGTTGCGTGGGAACGATTGCTGGCAGCCATTGCCGACGCGCCGACAGGAGCGTATTTGAAGAACTTTCTCTACAGCTCATCTTTCAGACTGTAGCTATCCAGCATCCGATCCACCAGACTTTTGCTGCTGTCCCAGTCATAAGTGCGATAGCTGTGATTTTTGGTGACGAAGGTCGCGCCGGCATAGAACATTTCGTATTGCGTATGGCGCGAGGCGAATTCGGAACCCACTGCGTCCCAGGCCAGTTTGAAGAACTTCACCCGGTCTTCGGAACTGGCGACAGGGGATTGCTGGGTGATGTTGATCAGATCCCGCAGCTCCGGATTAGCGAAATCGGCCACGGATGAGGGCAGCATGATCATGCCGCCGCCTGCCAGGTCCCGCAGCGCGGTCATGACAACGGGGTATAGCTGTTGGGTCAGAACCTGGGCTGCGTACAGGCTGTGGCGGTCGGGCACATAATAGTCGCCATAGTACCAGCCTTTGACTTCCATGGCCTGGACCATGGCTTCCACCATGGCACCTTGGGCGGCAAGTTGGCCCAATGCCTCGCGCACCTGGGGGAAGTTCGTGGTGCCGTTGGTTTCGGTAATTTTGTGAGCCAGTCCGATGAGGAATTTCATCTTCACCATCAGGCGTATCTGGGCCTGATAGTTCTGGTAGACGTGCGCGGGGGTGGCGTGGAATTGTTTTTGGCACATCTCCACATCGCTATCGATGAAGACCCGCTCCCACGGCACATGGACATTGTCGAAAAACAACACTGCATCATTTTCGTCAAACCGGTGCGCCAGGGGGTTGTCGAATTCGCTTGGTGCCTGGGCCTCGTAGGACTTTCGCGACAGCACCTTCAATCCTTTAGCATTCATGGGAATGGCAAACGAAAGCGCGTAATTCTTATCGCCGGGCGGTAGGGGCTGGATGCAGGTGACGAAAACTTCATTGGCGACGATGGCGCCGGTTGCCAGCATCTTGGCACCATGTACGGTGATGCCCTTGTCGTCACGATCCACGACGCCCGCGGTGAGAAATTCCCCCTGTTGTTCGTGGGCGGCTTTGGAGCGGTCCGCCTGTGGGTTGATGATGACATAGGTCAGGTACAGCTCGTTATCCCGGGCATAGCGGTAATAGTCCGCCAGGGCATTGGCCCGATCAGGGTCATGCGCCTCAATTACATCCCGGCCCATGTACATGCCTGATATGCACGAGGCCACATGGTCCGGTGCCCGGCCCAGAAAGCCGCCATGCAATTCGGTCCAGGCGACCAGGGCCCGGCGGCGGGTCACCAAATCTTCATAAGAATGGGGCAATTGCCAGATGCGGTTGGCGCGGGCATCCATTTCGGGGCCACCGGTGCCACCGTGGCCATCAGATACTGCAAAGGTCATCAGCTCCCGATTGCCCGGCTGGCTTTGAAAATCATAGAGCTGAGCCACCGAGGCGACAACATTGCGAAAGGCCGGGTGCGTCGTGACATCATCCACCACGCCGCCATCCAAATAGACCTGGCGGCCATCGCGGAGGGATTGGGTATGCAGTTCTCCGGTCTTGATCATTGTTTTCCTTTTTCCCAAGCTGGGTGCACTATGGTGGTCAACGAGAAGCAGACATACGAGGGACGAGATGAGCCAACGGGACTGGGTACTTGAGCATATCCGTAAATACCGGGAGAGCAATGGCGCGGAGGGGCACATCTGGAAAGGTGTGGACGGCAGCCTGAACCTGCCCTGTCTGTTGTTGACCACAACAGGGCGCAAATCTGGGCAGCCGCGAACGACGCCCTTGATCTATGGCAAGGACGGGGAGGACCATATTATCATCGCGTCCCGCGGCGGTACGCCTGCCGATCCGGTGTGGTATGGCAATCTTGTTGAAAACCCTGAAGTGGAATTGCAGGTCGGTGCGGAGGTGTTTTCCGCCACGGCGCGAACGATATCAGGTGCGGAACGAAGCCGGGTTTGGGATATGATGGCGGAGATTTTCCCCTCCTATAACGACTATCACGAAAAGGCCAAGGCCACGCGGGAGATCCCCGTTATCGTCCTTGAACGGAATTGATGCCGATATTGCAGCAGAATAATTTAACGATTTATTGGTGTTGTTAGCGTCATATTAGGGCCTGCTTTTTGGCAACCCTTGTTATGGTCGCAATGCATCTAAACCGAACCTGGGGAAAAATTTGGGGGTATCAAGAGGGCCGGACCCGGTCGCGCGCCAGGTCTGTCGGCTCTCTATTTGTGTTCGCGATTGTCGCTTGCGCCCTGTGCCTCATAGCCGTGTTTTATCCCACGTTTATCTTCGCCAGCGCGTTCTTCATATGCGGCATGGCTGCCGGCTTGTGGCTGATGCGCCCGGGCCCGGCGGAGGCAAAGGCCGTGTCCGAGGCCACCCTGCACGCCAAGGTGTTTTTGACGACGGCGGATGGTGCCACCATCACCGATGCAGAGGGCAACATACTGGCGGTCAACGATGCCTTTACCCGGCTCACCGGCTATGGACGCGCAGAAGTTATTGGCAAAAATCCCTCCATCCTGTCGTCCGGCCTGCATGACGATGCCTTCTACAACCAGATGTGGGGGCAAATTGCCACGGGCGGCTATTGGGAGGGGGAGGTCTATAACCGCCATAAAGATGGTGAGGTCTATGCGGAGTGGTTGCGCATATCAAAGGTCCCGGACCCAGACGGCGGCGCGCCGAATTACATCGGGATATTTTCCGACATCACCGCCCGCAAAGCGACGGAAGAACATCTGTATCAAAGGGCCTATTCAGACGCCTTAACGGGGGCTGCCAACCGACCCTACTTGAACAAATATCTTGATCAGGAAATGCCCAGGGTGCATCGACAGGCTAGTTGTCTGGCCGTGCTGTTTCTGGATCTGGATAAATTCAAGCCGATCAATGACAAACATGGTCATGCGGCAGGCGATGAAGTTCTGCGCGTAATTGTCGACCGGATCCGGGGCGAACTGCGGGAGAACGACCTAGTCGCCCGTATCGGCGGCGACGAATTTGTCGTTGCCCTTTCCGATAGCGGCTCAGCCGATGGTGCCCTGCAGGTTGCCAGCCGCATACTGGCCATGGTCAGCCGCCCCATAACATGGCAGGGCCACGAATTTCACGTCTGCTGCAGCGGCGGCGTGGCAATCTATCCCGACCACGCAGATGACCGCAACGCCCTGATCGCCGCTGCCGACAAGGCGATGTATAAGGCCAAGGCGCGGGGTGGCAATTATGTCGCCCTGGCAGAGCGCGCGCCACCGCAACGCAAGAATTCCTTCGCATAGAGCAATTCCGATCTGCCATCAATTCGGTTAAACTATTCCCAGGCATGACGTTCTGTTTTGGGGATATGAAATCATGACGAAGATCAACGCAGCGACACGGGAGGAATGGCTGGTGCCCTTTGGCCGGGATACGGTGGCGGAAGGTCATAAGATGGGGTGGTTGCGTCATCACGATAAATATTGAAATTTCTCTGCCCACCGGCGGCATTGGCCAAATCGGCCACAATGGCGGCCCGGAAATACAATCCTCCCAGTCCTGGGTGGTGCACAGCTGGCGCGTGGCCCATGCCGAGGCCTGGAAAACACCGTCCATCGAAATCGTTCGCATGCGCTGTGCCCGGGCCCGAAATCTTGGCCTGGGTTATCGGGAATACACGTCCGTTATCATGGACCGGGGGCGGCATTTGCAGGCGGCGGTTATTATCCTTGATGGGTTAGATTTTGCAGGCA
>Ga0233439_10005073_pt1 | contig 12407 bp, 11 predicted proteins | sample SI_123_September_6_FD_182713 | JGI IMG/M metagenome (GOLD analysis project Ga0233439, IMG submission 182713) | Seawater microbial communities from Saanich Inlet, British Columbia, Canada - SI_123_September2016_100_MG | ecosystem: Environmental > Aquatic > Marine > Inlet | place: Canada: British... | reverse complement strand
TTAAAATGATTATCTGTGAAGCTTAAATTGGGCGATTTTCTGGTTTTACTGGGATCGTGGTCTAGCTTGGTATGATTCTGCGTTTGGGACGCAGAGGTCGCGAATTCAAATTTCGCCGATCCCACCATCATCATCTTATTATCAAATCATATTCATATCCAATTGCCGAGCAATGAGGAGGAGTTAGAGAAATGACTTTGAATGAAGTAAACTAATTGAGTCTGAGCTCCGGCACGTTTTTATCAATTCTTGAGTTTTTTGTTTTAATGCAATTTGAGAGACGTGATATAGTTTTGATTGTTGGAATTTTCCTTATTGTTCTTGGAATTACACAGTACGTTCCATTCCATTATTCTGCTTTGATAGGTGTTGGATTTTATTTTGTAATCAAATTGTATGTTGAACAGCGACGAAAATCAATTGAAAATAGTATTGGGGATGGAATTTGCATGGAATGTGGTTCTAAAATTGTTCAAGCAAAATGCCCAAAATGTGACTAGTCTTAAGAATAATTCCTTCGTATGCCTTAATACTGAAAAATTATGATATTTTTTGATGGTTTTAAGATATCTGACTTTAACAATTAGCTCAACTTTTCCTCAATCCTATTCTAAAATGAGTCTTTTAGCCAATCAAATCAGGAATCAATGATGAATCGTAACCTAATGCTAGTATTTTCTGTAATTCTTTTCGCTGGAATTTTAGCTCCTGCATATGCCGAGTCCACTGATCATGTTGTAATTAATGAAGTTGACATTAATCCTCCTGGTGATGATTCCGCATCTATTTCAGAATGGATTGAAATTTACAATCCTACTAGTTCTGATATTGATCTTGGTGGATGGGAAATTGCATCTACAACTGTCCTTAAAAAAACAATGACCATTCCATATGGTACGATAATAAAATCTGAACAATTCTTGACTTATTCTTATCAGAATGTTTGGTTTACTGACGCAAACGAATCAGTTGAACTAAGAAATGAAAATGGTATGATTGTTGATAAAACCCCTGCTATTACTGATATTCAAAATGACTTTACATCTTGGCAGAGACTCTATGATGGATATGATTTTGACAGTTCTGATGATTGGAAATTTGTAACTTCGACAACTGGTTCATCAAATGGTAAGCTAGTTGAAGCACAAGGTTCAGAAAGTGTTGTAGTGTCTGTTTCATCTGAAAAACCATCTTATTTGTTTGGTGATGTTGCTGTAATTACTGGAAGTGTATCTGAAGAAATTTACATTGTAAAACCCTTCTTTCAACCTGAACAAATTGTAATGACTATCACTGGTCCTAATTTTAATAAAATAATTACAATGTATCCTGATCTAAATCTTGAATATGATACAACTCTTAGTTTGCATCAGGTACTTGGAATTAATGAAGGAACATATGATGTATCTGTAACTTATGATGGCATTACTACAAATACTACTTTTTCAGTGGGCTATGAAATAATTGAACAGGAAATTAAACAAGATGAGGAATTTTATGTTATTACTGATTCATCACAATATCTTCCAGGACAGACTGTTCATATTACTGGATTTACCAGTGAGCCAATTCCATTTGAAGGCATGACGTTTACTGTTTTAAATTCTGCTGGAGATGTTATTTCTAATGGAAATCTTTACCCTACAAATGGTGAGTTCAAAACAAGTGTGTTTATCACCACTGTAAATCCTGGTTATGGCAATTATGAGGTTATTTCAGAATATTCTGATAAATCTTCTCTAATCTCATTTGAAGTTGTTGAAGATTTCAAAGAAGACACCCCGATATCTCTCTGGGCTGATAAAGAAGCATATGGTTTGAATGATAAAGTTACAATTAGTGGTAGATTAAATCAAGTTTTTGTTAGTACTTTAGATTTAACAATTATTCAAACAAAACAATCTGCAATTGGTTCATCTTCTACTGGAAGTGATGCTGGATTTAAAATTCTTGATGGTGTAACTATCAAAGGAGATGGTTCATTTGAATATTCATTTATGATCCCTGAACATGATAATAGATTAGGTGCATACAAAATCACTGTATCTAAAGATGTGGGTTCTGCCACAATTGTAATACCTGTGGTTGAGGATCCTGAGAACTTTATTGCTTCTGATGAGCCTTTGACTGTTGTAACTGACAAAGATGTCTATGAATTTGGTGAGTCTATGAATATTGTGGGCTTTGTTCAGGATCCGTATGGCAATTCAAGTTATTCAACTGGTACTGGAGTGGCCATTTCTATTTCTCATGAAGATGGACGTCCATTAGAAATTATAACACAAGGAAAAAACAAAAAGGTAACTGATGGGGTTGTTACTGGATATACTTTCTCTGCAATACTTGAAACATCTGGACTATATTCAATAGATGTCGATGTAACTCAAAATATTTTCACTGCTGGTAATTATGTTGTTGAATCTCAGTATGGTTCAATTATTACTACTACTACTTTCTCTATCATTGATTCTCTTGTTCTGGAGGATGGATCTCTTATCACGATAGATAAGGACATTTATGGATTGGGTGAGACTGTTCACCTCTCTGGAATTATTCCTCCAACTGGTGACAATTCTGTCTCTATTTCTGTCACTAGACCTGATGGTACTAGAACTGATTCTGGAACTACAGTAGATGGCCAAAGATTTTCTTGGGATTGGGATGTACCTGTCTATGAAAAACCTCCGGCACTAAAAGAAATTGATGGTAGGGATGTTCGAATTTCAAACTATGGTATTTACAAAATTAGAGTAGCTGTGGCATCTGATAGTATTGATATTTTCTTCAAAGTTTCAACAGATCCTGAAAATGACACTTTATCCACTAACCCTCTCTTTGTATCTACTGAAAAGTCATTATACAAAGCAGGTGAAAAATTAAATGTTCTTGGAAATGTAATAAAACGTATTCAAGGTGATGGAGGATTAGTTGTTACTGAAAGAATAAGTTTAAAAATTATTGATGGCACATTCCCATTTAAACAAATTCATCAATCACAAGTTTATCCAAATCAAGGTGGTGAATTCTCAAGTATTTTTGAATTGCCTGCAACAATCTTTGATGAGGGGGAATACATAGTTCGTGCAAATTATCTTGGTACTCAAACTGAATCTAGATTTAGTGTGGCAAACGATTTTGTATTTGGTGGTGATGCTGATTTGTCTTTATTATTGGATGTTGATAAATCTGAATATTACCCTGGTGATGCTGTGGTTGTTTCAGGAAAACCTACAAAATTAATTTATATCGAAAAATTTGATGTGAGCGTTATTCAAAAAGTTGATAATGAAATTGACTGTGGTTCATTCTATTGTGGTTCGGATACTGGTTCTGTAACAACTATACGACCAAGTCCTTCTGGTTCATTTTCACATCAATTTGTAATTCCAGATATTCCTTCATCCATTGGAACATATGAAGTCACAGTAGATGCCGATTTTGAAACCCGTTCAATCTTGTTTAATGTTGTAGAGAAACCATACACTCCAAAATTAAATACTGTAATTGAAAAAGAAAATAGAATTTCTGAACAAACTATTCCTATATTCACAGAAGAAAAAACTACTGATACTGTTACCATTGCCCCAAGAGTACTCTCAGGATCTTTAGTGACTCCAATTCGTGGAGATGAATCTGATGTTAATCTTAGAGTTTCAACTGTCACTGGAGTTTGTATTATTGGTCCTGATGCTGGCTGCTTAGTACGTGAATCTACCCGAAAACAAGGTCAAATTTATGATGTTGTTGAAGTTGATGGTATTAGTCTCAATGTACGCTATAGTGGACCTGATGTACGTCTTGAGAAATTTAGTATTTTGCCTGAATCTTCAATTGAATTTTTACCTGATGCAAATTGGAATGTTGAAGTAATCAAAGATGAACAAGTTTCGAGATTTTACTATAAAGTCACTTACAAAACATTAGAGTAAATCCAAAATACTCTGCATTTTACTCTCTATTGAAATGAAACTACAAGTTTTAATGTTCTATCAAGATGATCCAAAAAAATGCACAGCTGCTAAAATGGTCAAATTTGGTCTTGCACAAAATATTAAAAAAATTGGTGCTAAAGGATTAGTGTTAGACCCATTTTCTGAAAAAACTCTACTTCCTAAAGATAAATCCATTATTAATACAATCATTGGTATAGATTGCTCTTGGAATCTTGCTGACCAAGCATTTTCTAAAAAATTTTCTGGAATTAAAAGAAAATTACCTCCATTACTTGCTGGAAACCCTGTAAATTATTCAAAATTAAATAAATTGACTACTGTTGAGGCATTGGCTGCATCTTTGTTTATTTTAGGTTCTAGAGACCAGGCTTTGGAATTGCTTAACAAATTCAAATGGGGTCATACTTTCTATGAATTAAATCAAAATCTTTTAGAAGAATATTCAAATCTTGAAAATGAATCACAGATAGATTTAATTTTAAAAGATTATGGTTTGATTTGATTTCTTTTTTTTACATATGCCGCAATAATGATAATTAGTGTGACTGGTATTATCCAGAACCAATACTTTGGCTCATTTTCAGTAAATTCTATTTCTTCTGTGTTTGATATTGGCAAACTAATTTCACTATCACTTACAATAAAACTGGATTCATAAAAATCGGGTTTCAATACTGAATCTGATATTGCAAATATCTTGATGCTGTTTGCACCTATCCCTAAGTGATTTGACTCTTCAGGATGTATTTTGATTATTACACTATCGTTATCGACAAAATATGTGTCTGAACTAACATTTTTCCCATCACTACTTGTTAAAAAATATAAAATTGAATCTGAGTTTTTTGTTTTAATAGATACGATGATTTCGTCTCCTCTTTGAACCGATTTTTTAATTTGTATTTTTTCAATTATTGGCACCTCTGCTTTTTCAAATTTTGCCCATTCTCCTTTTTTGAATGGATATGAATCATCATCAAATGCAGATACTTTGATAGTTCTTGATTCTGGAGAATATGATTCTAAATAAAATGGTCCGTTACTAATCACTGCGTGCTGTTTATTTTGAATCCAGTCAATTGAAGAATTATATCTGGATTGATAGTATTCTGAACTTTCATTGTTTTCAATAAATGGTTGTGGGATGTGGTTTGATTTTTTAAATTCTTCCAAATATTCTTTTATCATATTTGCATCATTTGGAATAATTAACGATAACCAGTTTACATTTTTACTTGTAGCGCCTGATCTTGAAAATGATACTTTGCCATCCATTACTGCTTTTTCCATTGCTGCTGTAATTTCCCAAGGTACTGTATTCCATAATGCTGCCCATTCTGCAATTTCTCCTTCATCAAAATGCCAATAATCTACATACACTTCGATGGTGTCTTCATCAATTTGATTTATACCTTTGATTGTTTGAATGCTTTGTGCAGCTCTTGGTGTAAATTCGGTATCAAATGTTTTATCATTTTCATCTGTTTGAGTTCCCCATTCAACTGTGAAATACAATGAATGTATGATATCATTCATATCCATTTTTTCACCATTATGCCAATTACTGAATTTAAAATCAAATGTTACCTTGCTTGTAGATTGTGAATTTGCTTCAACATTTACCCATTTTTGTAATGTTGGACTCCACATTTTTGATTCTTGAGGGATGTTTATTTTGTTATTTGGTCCTTCATTTTCAACTTCCCATGTTGCTCTTATGGGGAACGTTTTCCCAGTAAATGGATGTTTGAATGTTGCAGGGTCTGAAATGATTCCCCAAACATGTCTACTATAACTATCCCCGAACCCCATTATTGGATTCCATGCTCCTTGATAGATTTGCTTAACTCCAATCACTAATTCTTCATTATTGTTATTTGCATTTATTGGAGTGAATCTACTTGGAACTCCTGCTCCAAAATCGTTTATTATTCCACTAGTTTTTTCATTTACAACATATTGATCTATTTTACTTGCTAAAAAAACACGCACTGATTCGTTAATTCCTTCTGCTACTGCATCTTGAATTAACTTGGTTCTTTGTTCTGATGTTTCAAAATCTCCGGTGTAAATTTTCTGTGTTAACGAATCTAATCTTTCATTTTCATAATTCCAGTATGAGGGATCATTAAATCCTGGCATATTTGAAAACCATGGGGAATACATTTGTCCTAACCCTACTGAGTCATATTTTACAAATGCTGAACGTCCCCATCCTTCTGTATACAAATTCCATTTTACGTCTGAGGGATTAGAACCATATACAACGACAAATGCTTTATTCAAATCCCCGAATTCTTTCTTTACTGTAAATCCAATTTTTTCTAATTCTACTGATAATATTTCCCCAATTGATTTTCTTACTGGATCGTCACTTCTGATAAATATTGTAATCTCGATTGGATTTCCATTTAGTTGCCATTTTTCATTAATTTTGATTGCCCCTTTCTCATTTAGATTTTTTGAGATGATTTCATTTGCTAGTGTTGGATTATATCTAAAATTATACGTCTCTAATTGTTCAATTACTGTAAGGTATTCTGGATCTGATGGACTATAGTACGAAATAATTGGTGAGCCATAACCTCCCATCAATTCATTCACGATTAATTTTCTATCTACTAGATAATTTAGAGCGAATCTGGTGTCTTTGCTTGAAAATGGATTAAATTTTTGAGATTCTGCAGGATTTATCAGAATACTATATGATCCCCCGGCAGAATCAAATACCTGTAATCCTTCTCTGTTTTGGTTACTTTCTAGTCTGTCTGGTGATACTGTGAAATAATAAATGTCCAAATTCCCATTTCTCACCTCTTCTAATGCTGTGTTTTCATCTAAATACTGAATAAATTTCACCGAATCAAAAAATGTATTTTTTTCTGCAAATGATTCATTATATGCAATTGATGAAACTAAAAAAGCTAGTATGATAACTAGCACTTTTTTCATATTCATTATTTTAAAACCATATACTAAAACCTATATCATAATACCCTGATATTATTAGCTGATAAAACCTATATTTCTATCATGAATCAAACACAACAATTGAAAATTCATCCCAAAATGATAATTGGATTGCAGGGAATTATACAAGGTGGTGTCTCTGTTCAAGATTTTTCTGCTGTTACAAAAATAAGTGATGTTGAATCTAAAATAATTTTAGATGAATTTATTAAAAATGATATTGGAACAAAGGATGGTAACTCATATCTTTTTGAAGATGGTGATAAACTAAAGATTGCTGTACTATTACTTGAAAAAGGCCACCCTATAGATGAAATCGCAGTTGCACTAGAATGGCGTGATTTTGAAGGTTTGACTGCAGAAATTTTAACTGAAAAAAACTTTGCAGTAATTAAAAATATGATGTTGACAAAACCTCGAATGGAAATTGATGTTGTTGGAATTAGACTTGGAATTGCAATTTTAATTGATTGTAAACATTGGAAACGTAACAGTGAATCTGCCTTATCTGCTATGGTGAAAAAACAAATTGCTAGGACAAAGCACTATGTTGAAAAAACTCCTGGGGCTACTGCTGTACCTGTAATTGTCACACTATATCACGACAAAATTGATTTTATTGAGAATGTGCCAATAGTCCCAATTTTCCAATTTGCTTCATTTATTGATGAATTTTATGGAAATATTGATCAAATGAAGACTATAGGAACAAACTAGTTACAAATAATATCACACATCCAATTACAAATCCTTTGGTAATTTTCAATGAATTATCTAATGCTTTAGAATAATCTTCGTAAATTCCTTGTCCCATTACTTTTACATTTGATTCGTTTTCTAAAATTTCAAATTTTGCTGATGCTGTATTATTTTCTGCACTTTTTGCAATTTCAAAAAACCATTTTGCTAGTTTATCTGCACTTGTAATTAATCCTAATTGGTAGTATCCGTTTCTGTTCCTGGGTTTAACTGGTGCATAATGTGTATCTGATGTACAAATTTCAAGTAATTGATAATCTCTTTTTGCAAAAATATCTATAATTTTCTCTCTAACTCCATTCTCCATGTTATTGGAATCTGCCCATCCTAGGAAATATTTTTTATTATTAATTTTAAGACAAATAATCCCTAATCCTCCCATTCCCAAGTCTTCGGTCCATACATCCATTTCATCCGTGTTGGCATAGCCGAACTCTATTGGGAAACTTTCTTTTGTAATTAGCGTATCCAAACATGATTTAGCAGCTTTTAACATATCTTCCCCGTCTTCTTTTGAAATTTCCTCACCCATCGCATTATGAGTATCAACAATCAATGTTCTTGCATAATTTCTATTATCTGCATATTGAACTATTTCGGTTTTCATGTAGCTAGGAAGATCCTCCATACCCTGTGGTGATAATGATAAAAATAATAATGGATTATTTCCAAAAAGTAAACCTGTCACTCTAGCTTTGTTTATTTGAACTGTTACTGGCTCTGTACATTGCATGCCTTCTTCTTTGATTTTGCTGTTCTCTAAATCTTTCAAATATTTTTCAACTTCATTTCTTGATGGGAGATTTAATGCATGATCTGAAATACTGTGCATGACCATTGCTGATGACGACAAGTTTTTGTAAATTAGGTAAGGGATATTGCTTCCTCCTACGGGGTGATATGGCCCTGGATGTATTCCAGGTAATACCATTCTGAATTCTTTTTGACCATTCTCGGTTGAAAATTTTATTTGTGATGTATTTATTTTGGTTTCACTTGAGCGTTCTTCCATGAGCATTTCAGCATCTTCGAAATCATTTCCTTGCGATGCAAGGTATGCTTGAATTGTTTTATGTGTGCTCTCCATTCCTGGTCTTCCTGCTCTATCTGTTACAAATGACCATGCACTTGCAATTATGATAAAAGATATTCCATATCCTAATCCGATTGGGTCACTAAGTATTGAAATCCATAAATCTTGTGGGATTAACACCAAAAACATTGCTAGTGGTTGAATGAGACAAATGGCTAATGCTTTTTTGAGACTTGCTCCAAGAACTGTGGTGTAGATTCCTATTCTAAAACTTGCAAAAAGTAATAATCCAAAAGTAATGAAGAATAATTCTAAATCTTTTGATAGAACAACACTTGAAAGTATTCCCATCAAAAGTGTGACAGTCCATAACATATTTCCAAAAAAGGATGAATGCAGTGATTTTGAATATTCTTTCTTTTTTGCAAATCGTGAATCTAATAATTGCGTTATAGCTAAAACTCCTAAGACTATTGGTAATCTATACCAATTCTCTTCAAACCCTAAATTACTCAAATATCCAAAATACACTGCAAGGACCGTAACTGATGCTACTACCATTGAAACAACTAGTGAAAAATATTTTGATGATGGATTGACTAGAGTAAGGGAAAATCTATTATGTATATTTGAAACATCGTCTATTTCTTGTTCCATTGTCCCTTCACGGAGCTAAAAATAAATCTGCAATCCATGAAATGGCAATTAAACTAATTGGGATTGATACTACGATTTTTGGATCTAATTTGAATCCCTTTGTCTCATCTTCAAAGAATCTCATGAGACCTCCACCTGATGCTGGAAGTGGTGCTGATTTCTTATCTGCCATTACAATTCGTCATCACGGATTTTAACATAAAAACTTTATTGTTTCCTTTTCATTTTCTCGATTGTTTCTAACAGTGTATTGATCGTTTTTAGGATGTTTTGTTGTTTTTCATGATCTTTCTCATGTTCGAGTTCCTTTGATAAATTCTCTAATTTCTTCTCAAATGTTTTTTCTATTGATGATGACTCTTTTGGTTGATTTTCACTGGGTATTTCTTTTTTTTCTGGTTGTCTGCCACAACTAATGCATAATGCTTGACCTTCTTTCATTACTCTAACTCCCTTGCAATATGGGCAAGGTTCACTGAGTAATGTAGCTCCTTGAAGAAGCATTTCAGCTGCTTTTTTTGTAAGTTCTTCTGTCACTGATTATTTTTAATTCTCTATCTAAAAAATCCGATTGTTTCTTATTTTTTAATCATATCCAAACAAGGCTTAATAGTGCGAATAATCGAATTTATTTCGAACATATGGCAGTAATTTGTAATACTTGTGGTCTACCCGAAGATTTGTGCGCATGTGGTGAACTTGCCAAAGATAGTACTAAAATAATTATTCGATTAGAAACTAGACGTTTTAAGAAAAAGGGTACTATGATTGAAGGGTTGGATCCTAAATTAAATAATTTAGAAACGGTGGCAAAAGATCTCAAAAACAAATATGCATGTGGAGGAACTGCAAAAGAAGGTTACATATTCTTACAAGGTGATCATCGAGATACAATCAAAGAGACTTTGATTCATTTAGGATTCGCAGAAGATACTATTGAACTACATTAGAGTACCTTGCAAGTTTCAAATAAAATACTTCAGTTAATTGGAATCCCATTCACTGCACTACTTTCAGTACTTTTTGGTTTACTTTTAGTTTCATTTCCAATTGGAATCTATGTTATTTTTGAAACTGATGTTGGAGGTGATATTAATTTTGAATACCCTTTAACTCATTTGGAACTTTTTTCTGGTACTGAATTTTATCAAGTACCTCTTGATGTTAGTATTGGTGATGCATTTGTTGTATTGTGGGTTTTTTACCTCATTATTTTTGTGATTGCTATTTTTGGACCGAAAAATGATTTCATCAAAACCCTTTCTCCAATTATTTCCTCAGGTAAATACAATACGCGAGTAAATTATATGATTGGAATCACAAAATGGTTTTCAATTTTAATTTTAATCTCAACTTTGATTAATTTTGTTCAGGCGGGGTTTGGTCTTGAGATTGTTCCTCCTCTTGCTGAAAATGATTTAATTCAATTCTTCTATGTTACACTAGCTCCTATTGTAGAAGAGTTTGGATTTCGTCTACTTTTAGTTGGAATTCCATTATTTGTCATATATTCTGCAAAATCTTCCTTGAAATATTTTGTTAGGTGTCTGTGGAGTCCTGCGAATTTGGATATTTATGATGCAAAAAAAGCATTTCTTTTAGTAATTTTTGTAGGCGTTTTTTTTGGATTTGCACATATTGCATTTGGTGATTCTTGGAGTACTGGAAAATTTGCCCAAGCTGCAGCAAGTGGAATTATTCTAGGTTGGGTGTACCTTAGATATGGTTTTGTTGTTTCTCTTATGATGCATTGGGCTGCAAATTATTTTGTTTTCTCGTATGCTAATTTCATTTCTCAATTAAATGCCATTTCTATTGAAGATGCATTTTCACATTCTTTAATGTCTACTTTAGAAATCCTATTGCTGGTAACTGGTGTTCTTTCAATTACTATTTTATGTGTAAAAAGATTTTATTCTAAAAATGAATTTACTTTAGAGGTTTAGTGCTACCTTCAATCCTTTGTATCTATTTCTAATTGTAACTTCGGTAACCCCTGCAGCTTCTGCAACGTCTCTTTGAGTTTTATTTTCTCCATTTGTTACACATGCTACATAAAGTGCAGCAGCTGCTAACCCCATTGGATCTTTACCTGCTGATATTTTTTGTTCTTCAGCTGTTTGTAGAATTTTTGTTGCTTTTCTTTTTGTTTTCTCAGATAACCCTGCTTTACTTGCAATCCTTGAAATACATTTTACAGGATCTACTACTGGCATCTTCAAACTTAATTCTCTAAGTAATAATCTATAACATCTTGCAATATCTTTTCGTTTAATGTTACTTGCTTGACCAATATCTTTTAGAGTTCTTGGTGTTTCAGTATCTCTACATGCTGCATAAAGTGCAGATGCAATTAATGCTGAAATGGAGCGACCTCTAACTAATCCTTTTTCTAAAGCCTTTCTGTAAATGTAAGCTGCTTTTTCAACTACTGAGTCTCCTATGGCGAGTTTATCTTTTAATCTGTCTAATTCACTAAATGCTTGTCTAAAGTTTCTATCAACTGGTTCGTGAACTTGACTTCTGCTGTCCCATGTTCTTAATCTTTCAATGGTGCTTTTCATTGCTGCAGTTAATGGTTTACCCGTTGCGTCCCTGTTTTGTGGATTAATCACTGTGGCTAAACCCATGTCGTGCATTGCAAGTGATGTTGGAACTCCAGCTCTACTTTTGTTCTCACCCTCATTAGAAAATGACCTCCATTCGGGGCCTGATTCTTCTACTTTATCTGTAATTACAAATCCGCATTTACTGCAAAAATTCTCGCCCGTATTGGCATCTGTAACTAGGGACCCCTTTCCACATCTGGGACATTTGTCTTTTGGATTAGTCGTTTTAACCATTTTATCTTTCAAAACCTTTTATGATGATATTTAAGATTTTCTAATTCATTGCTTATAAGTATGTCTGTTACTGGTTGTGTTTCTATTATCCTGAAATTAGTTCACCCCATCATTTCTAGACTAAAATCACGATACGTATGGAGCAGAAGCAAGAATCATCTAGTCATGCAGAAACTAGATCCAGTCAAAATA
>Ga0233439_10005068_pt1 | contig 12414 bp, 10 predicted proteins | sample SI_123_September_6_FD_182713 | JGI IMG/M metagenome (GOLD analysis project Ga0233439, IMG submission 182713) | Seawater microbial communities from Saanich Inlet, British Columbia, Canada - SI_123_September2016_100_MG | ecosystem: Environmental > Aquatic > Marine > Inlet | place: Canada: British... | reverse complement strand
ATCAATTATTTGGAATGAAAGATGACACTAATCCTTTAATGATGTTAGTTTGGATTTTACCGATTATTCTCTTTGTATTTTATGGTCAGCGAATTCAATTATACGTCACTTCAAGTGAACTCAAAAAAGGTATCAAGAAACTAGATAGTTTTAGAGAAGAATCTAGAACTGAACTAATTGATTATCTTAAAAAAAATATGAAACTTGATGTTGATCCTGTGAAAAAAATTGATCAATTTTTAGATTATTTTACAATTATGCCTGTTGATATGGATCCTAACGGCATCGTTGACAAAGTTCAACACACTGTTAGGGCACGAGAGGATTATACTCGAGAACATCTAAAGTCCCTTTCTCCCCAAATTAGTGATTTTGAATTAACCAAAGTACAAACTTTACTTGAGATTGCATCCTCACTACAAATGATTTACAAAATAATCAATCATATGTTTTTGACTGCAAAAAAACAAAACAATTATCCTTTGATATTACCTTTACAGATGATTTTACCTTTTATCATGGAACAAGCAGTAGCAATGAAAGATGCAATTCCTGCATTCAAGTCAGGTCAACCTGTGGGTGATGGTATTGGTCCTATGGTTGTTGGAAAAATGATGTTGAAATGTACAAAAGAAATTGTATCATTTCAAACAGTCCTTGCAAAAACTGACTTTGAAGATAGAACCTTGTTTCTTTTAAAGGCTGAAGGTCCAGGGTCAACTGTAGGAAGACCTGCTGATGCATTAGATGTAATCACTTCTGATTCTAAAATTGATGCAATAATTATGATTGATGCTGCATTAAAAATGGAAGGTGAGGATTCTGCATCTATTGCACGTGGATTTGGGGCTGCAATTGGTGGAATTGGAACTGAACGATTTAGCATTGAAGCAATTGCAACTAGTAAAAAAATTCCTATCTTTTCTATTGTGGTTAAACAATCAGTTAGTGAAGCAATTACTCTGATGACAAAAGAAATTGCTGATACTGCAGATGATGTATCTGCTCAAGTTTATGAAATGCTTCAAGAAAATACCAAACAAGGACAATCTGTTATGATTATTGGTGTTGGTAATACTGCTGGGATACCTCAATAATGTTCTCAAAGAAGAAAACCACGCTTGCATATACTGTTGAAAAGTGCCCAAAATGTAGTATGTTGAAAAAAAGAAAATTTATTGAGGGTGATGTTTTATTTTCTGAATCATCCAAATGTAATTCCTGTGGTGAACCAACTATGATTGAAAAAATATTTGGTGAAACACTAGAACAATAATTTTAGATTCATTTTGTTCTAAATTTTACATTACACGTGGGACAAAACCATGTTGTTTCTTCTCCTTGTTCTTTGAACATAATTCCTTTACATTTTGGACATGGTCTTATTTCTTCACTCAATTTGATCTATTTTTTTATTCTGCACTTGTTGTAACTGTTGCCCCATTGTCATTTGGAATAAACGTGTGCTCTGCTTGTGCGACTCTTTGTTCGTTTACTTCAATTAATACAGGATAAGCTTGTACTGCTTTTTTCTTTACTAAAATTCCTAATAATCTACGTGCTTCTTTTTCTTCCCATTCTTTTGTGATCCATCTTAATGCAAATGGTAGCATGTTAAAATTCTCCCAAATGAAATCCAATAATTTGTCTGCTTGTTCATCTTTTGTTTTTTTACGTGAGTTTATTGCAAAGATATTTTTTATCTGTCCATTTCTAACAAATCCTCCTCCTTGCTCTGTTGTGACAAATGGTTCACATGCATACGCTGAACTATCTGAAAGTGAAAATCCTCCAATTGACCAAATATTTGGGATGGATCTTCCTGCATGAATTGTATATTGATCTAATGAATGCCCACTAAGATTTGCAATTGGTTTGTATCCTCTTTGTTTGATGGTAGTTTCAATGGTTCGTCCAATGTCACTTGCCTTTACTCCTGTTTTTACCATTGACATTGCATTTGACAATGCTTCTTCTGCTGCTTCAACTAGTCCATCAAACTGAGCATCATAACAAACTGTAACTGCAGTATCTGCAATGTATCCGTTAATTTGAGCACCAAGATCAATTTTTACCAAGTCTGTGTCTTTGATGGTGATTGGGTCGTTTGGTTCAGCAGTATAATGAGCTGCAATTTCATTAATACTTGCATTTACTGGAAAAGCACATTTTGCTCCTCTTTTTTTAATTTCTCCCTCTACCTCTTCACAAATCTCATAGACTGTTTTTCCAATCCAGTCTTTTACTCTGACCATCTCTCTTACTTCTGAGGCAATCTTTCCTGCCTTGAGATATTCTTCAGTCTGCATATGTTTGATCTTTTGATTGGCCTTTAAAATGATTATCTGTGAAATTGATTTTGTTAAAAGAAAAGATTCTAATCTATTTTATTTTTTGATATCATCAAATGAAAGTTTTAGCAATTGATGATAATTCTGATATTTTAGAATTGTTAAAAGAGGTGGTTATTAGTTACGACCATGAATTTTCATCATCTAATAATGGTAAAACTGGATTGGAGATGATAAAAAATAATTCCTATGATGCAGTATTGTTAGATTTGACAATGCCTGAATTTACTGGTGTAGATGTAGTTGATGCATTAATTGCTGATGATATTTTAAAAGATAATAAAATCATCTTATTTACAGCATCTACAATTCTTGATGAATCTATTGCTGAATTGATTTCTAAGGGGGTTCATTCTTGTATTCGAAAACCTGTTGATGTCACACATTTGATTAAAATCTTGGAATCATTATAGATTATCTTGCTCAATATTGTAATTTTATGCGTAATACTTGGATATCTGTGAAGCTTAAATTGGGCGATTTTTGTGTTTAACTGGGATTGTGGTCTAGCTTGGTATGATTCTGCGTTTGGGACGCAGAGGTCGGGAATTCAAATTTCCCCAATCCCACCACTAAACTATTAACAAATCAGCGCTTGGTATTGTTGCCGAGCGATGAGGAAGAGTTAGAGTAATGACTTTAGATATGAAGTAAACTAATTGAGTCTGAGCTCCGGCATGTTTTTATGAATTCTTACAGGTTCTGAATTTATTGAAATTTGAGAGACGTGATATTTTACTAATTGCAGGCTTGATACTTTTCATGATTGGGTTAATTCCGTTTATGACTCCTGCATATGCTGCAATTGTTGTAATTTTGATGTATTTTGGAATCAAAGTTTACGTTAGAAAAAGAAGACAATCAATTACACAAGATGTGGGTGAGGGAATCTGTATGGAATGCGGCTCCAAAGTATTTGATAAAAAATGCCCAAACTGTGATAACACTCAAGAATGATTCCTACGTGTGTGCTAAATACCAAAAAACCATAAAATATTTGTGAAATTCTACAATGATGGTCAATTTTCTAGGTCAACTTTAACAACTAGCTCAACTTTTCCTCAATTTCATTCTAAAATGAGTCTTTTATCTGAAATATTTAGGAAACAATCATGATTCAAAATATATTTCTAGTATTTTCTGTACTTCTTCTTGTTGGATTAATTGTACCAGTGTATGCTCAAACTGCTGACCATGTTGTAATTAATGAATTGGATATTAATCCTACTGGCGATGATTCTAAATCTATTTCTGAATGGGTAGAGATTTACAATCCTACTGACATTACAATTGATTTGGGTGGTTGGGAAATTGCATCTACTACGGTTTTAAAAAAAACACTGACTCTTCCTTCTGGAACTATGATTTTACCTGGTGAATTTTTAAAATTTTCTTATACTACAATATGGTTTACTGATTCTAATGAATCAGTTGAACTAAGAGATGACAATGGAGTTGTTGTTGATAAAACGCCATTACTCTCTGATCTGGCAAATAATTTTTCATCTTGGCAAAGACTCTATGATGGATATAATCTGAATAACTCTATTAGTGATTGGAAATTTGTTTCATCTACTACTGGTTCCACAAACGGTAAACTTGTAGAAATTGTTGATTCAGAAGCTGTAACTGTAACTGCCGTATCTGAAAAATCTTCATACTTGTTTGGACAATATGCTGTTATTCAAGGACATGTTTCTGAAGAAGTTTATATTGTAAAACCATTTTTTCAACCCGAACCAATTATGGTTTCTATCTCTGGCCCTAATTTTGATAGAACCTTGACACTTTATCCTGACCTGAATTTGAATTATGATGCAACACTAAGTTTACAACAAGTACTTGGAATTAATGCCGGTACTTATGATGTGTCTGTAAATTATGCTGGTGCCACTGCTAACACTAGTTTTTCTGTAGGGTATGAAATAATTGAACAAGAAGAAAAAATAGATGGTTCATTCGGTGTTGTTACTGATCAATCTCAATATCTTCCGGGACAAACTGTTTCTATTACTGGTTTTGCTACTGAAATCATTCCGTTCCAAGGGTTGACATTTACTATAACTGATCCTCAAGATGTAGTGGTATCTAATGGAAATTTATTTCCAACTGACGGAGAATTTAAAACAAGCCTGTTTATCACCACTGTAAATCCTCCATTAGGAACTTACAACATTATTGCAGACTATTCTGACAAATCAACTACTGCATCTTTTGAAGTTATAGGTGACATTAAAGAATCAGTCCCAATTTCGCTTTGGACTGATAAGGAATTCTATGGTCTTGGAGATACTGTCAACATTACTGGAAGATTAAATGATCATTGGGTAGATTCACTTGATGTGGAAATATTACAAACAAAGAGCCTTTCATTAGGTGCTGATGGGCATGCTGGTGGTGGTTCTGTTTTAAAAATTCTAGATGCTGTACGCCCTGATGGTGATAGTAAATTTTCTTATTCTTTTACTATTCCAATTAGTGATTCTAGATTAGGTGATTATTTGATTAATGTCAACAAAGATGTGGGTTCTGTAACAAAAATTATCAAAGTTGTACCCAATCCTGAAACTTATGTTTTGAATACTGATCCTTTAGTTATAACCACTGATCAATCTTCATATGATTTTAGTTCTAATAACAAAGTAATCATTAGTGGTCAAATATTAAATCCTGTTACTCGTACAAGTTTTGAAACACCTGTTGTGAAAATAACCATCACGGCCTCTGATGGTAGCCCCCTTGAAATAATTGGATCTGCTGATTCTGGTCAATTATCCACTAGTGGCGTTTCTGTAGGGTATGACTTTACTGCAATTCCTGAGGTAGGTGGAACATTTTCTATGAATACTGATTTGAATCGTCTAATATTTTCTGAAGGAACTTACACCATTAAAGCACAATATCAGAATCTATTAGCAACAACTTCATTTGAAATTCATGATGATTTGAAAGAAGGAACCTCTGTTTCTCTCGATAAAGAAATTTATGGTTTTAATGAAAAAGTATCTCTTAATGGTGTTCTTGTCACTAGTGATCGTGCAGTTGATATCTCATTAACAAAACCTGATGGAACTGTGATTACTGCTGGTGCTGCTATTGATAACCAACGATTCTCTTGGTCATGGACTACGCCAATTTCTGAATCCTATCAAAATCTCAAAATAGATGATGGACGAAGCGTAACAAAATCTAATTTGGGTATTTACAAAATACGAATCTCATCTTCTACTTATGGTGAAAATTTATTCTTTAAAGTCTCATTAGATCCTGAAAATGATTCTATTTCTACAACACCACTTTTTGTCACAACTGAAAAATCTTTGTACAAAGCAGGAGATGAACTCAAGGTTGTAGGAAATCTAATTCTACGTGAACAAGGTAATGAGGGTCTTGTAGTTCCTGAAAGAGTTTGGATCAAAATAGTTGATGGCACTTTCCCATTTAAGCAAATTCATGAGGCCTTTGTTTATCCAACACAAGGCGGTGAGTTTTCAAGTACTTTTGAATTACCTGCCACTATTTTTAGTGAAGGACTATACAACGTTAGAGTGGTTTATGACGGCATTTATTCTGAATCAACTTTTAGTGTGGCTAATGACTTTATTTTTGGCATTGATGATCCTGTGGCTCTTTTAGTATCTGCTGACAAGTCTGAGTATAATCCTGGCGATATTGTGATAATTAGTGGAAAACCAAACAAATTGATTTATCTTGAAGCATACGATGTAAGTATAATCAAAAAAGATAGCGTTGAGATTAACTGCGGTTCTTTTATTTGTGGTACTAATGCTGGACCTATAACTGCCATTCAACCTGGACCTTCTGGTTCATTTGTATATCAATTTGAAATTCCTGATAACGAATCTGCAATTGGATTGTATGAAGCATCAGTTGATGCTAATTTTGAAACAAAATATGTTCCATTCACAGTTGTAGAAAAATCCCTCCCTCCAAAATTAGATGTTATAGTTGAGAAACAAAACAGGATTCCTGAAAAAATGATTTCTGTATCTACTGAAGAAAAATCTGTTGATTCTACATCTGTTGCTCCTAGAGTGATCACTGGCTCTTTAATTACTCCTACACGAAGTGATGAATCTGCAGTAAATCTTAAAGTTTCAAGTTTATCTGGAATTTGTATTATTGGTCCTGACGATGATTGTCTAGTTAGCGAATCTACTCGAAAACCTGGACAAATTTATGATGTTATTGAAGTTGATGGTATGAATCTGAATGTGAGATATAGCGGACCTGATGTCCGATTAGAAAAATTCAGTATTTTGCCCGAGTCTTCTACTGCATTTTTGCCTAACGCTGATTGGAATGTTGAGGTAATCAAGGATGAACAAGTCTCGAGATTTTATTATAAAGTAACTTACAAAACTTTAGAGTAAATTCAAAATACTGTTCCTTTTATCATTTATTGAGATGAAGTTACAAGTTTTGATGTTTTATCAAGATGATCCAAAAAAATGCACAGCTGCTAAAATGGTAAAATTTGGACTTGCTCAAAATATAAAAAAAATAAACAGCAAGGGGATGGTGTTAGATCCTTTTTCCAAAAAAACCTTAATTCCTAAAGACAAGTCTATTATCAATACTATTGTTGGAATTGATTGCTCTTGGAATTTAGTAGACAGTGCATTTTCTAAAAATTTTAATGGGATTAAACGAAAACTTCCTCCATTACTTGCAGGAAACCCTGTAAATTATTCTAAACTTAACAAATTAACTACAGCTGAAGCTTTGGCTGGTTCATTGTTTATTTTGGGTTTTAAAGATCAGGCTTTGCAATTGCTTGACAAATTCAAATGGGGACATACTTTCTATGAACTCAATCAAAATCTTTTAGATGAATATTCTAAACTTGAAAATGAAGAACAAATAGAATCTATTTTAAAAGATTATGGTTTAATGTGATCTTTTCTTTATGTAAATTATGATTCCGATAATGACTATTATTGGTATAATCCAAATTTTATAATCTGCATTATTTTCAATAAATTTTACATTATCCACACTGTTAATTGGTAATTCTGTTTTTTCTTTTGTAACTATGAAACTTGATTCATAAAAATCTGGTTTTAATACTGAATCTGAAATTGCAAATATTTTGATATTGTTTGCACCTATGCCTAACTCTTTAGTTTCTCCAGATGATAATATGATGGTTGTATTTTTTTCATTTATCTTGATTGTTTCTGTAGATGTTATCTTTCCTTTACTGTTTATCAAAAAATATCTAATGAAATCTGTATTTTCTGTTTCTATGTCCATTTGAAATTCTTCATCTTTTTGAATAATTTTTTTCATGTTTATTTTTTCAATCATTGGAAATTTTGTATCTTCAAACTCTTTCCATTTATCAATTTTAAATGGATATGAATCATCATCAAATGCCTTTACTGTGATAGTTCGAGATTCTGGTGCATATGATTCAAGATAAAATGGTCCATTACTAATCACTGCATGATTGTTGTTTTCAATCCATTTGATTGAAGAATCATATCTGTCTTGATAATATTTTAAATTTTGATTATTTTCATTTAATGCTTCTGGGATGTAATTATTTTCTTTAAACTCTTGCAAATAACCTCTGATAATGTTTGCATCCTTTGGAACAATTAATGATAACCAGTTTACATTTTTGCTTGTTGCCCCTGATCTTGAAAATGAAACTTTGCCATCCATTACTGCTTTTTCCATGGCGACTGTAATTTCCCATGGCATTGAATTCCATAATATTGCCCAATCTGCAATTGCCCCTTCATCAAAATGCCAATAATCTACATATACCTCAAGTGTATCTTCATCAATTGGATTTACTCCAATTACCGTCTCTATACTCTGAGCTGCTCTTGGTGTAAATTCTGTATCAAAAGTTTTATCATTTTCATCTGTTTGTGTTCCCCACTCTGTTGTAAAATATAATGAATGCAAAACATCATTCATATCCATTTTTTCACCACTATGCCAATTACTAAAGTTAAAATCAAAAACTACTTTGCTTGTTGCTAAAGTATCTGGTGAGACGTTGTCCCATTTTTGTAATGCTGGATTCCAACGTTTTGCCTCTTGTGGTACATCCAGTTTCCCATTTGGACCTGCAGTTTCAACTTGCCATTTTGCTCTAACTGGAATTGTCTCACCTGTGAATGGATGTTTAAATGTCCCAGGATCTGAAATAATTCCCCAAATATGCCTACTATAACTATCTGATAGTCCCATTACTGGATTCCATGCTGCCTGATAGATTTGTTTTACCCCTACCACAAATTCATTGTTATCACTTTTCGCATTAATTGGTGTAAATCTACTTGGAACACCTGCACCAAAATCATTCACTATCCCGCTTACTTCTTCATTTGCAACATATTGGTTGATCTTACTTGCCAAGAAAATTCTAACTGATTCGTTGACTCCTTCAATCACTGCTCCTTGAATTAATCCTGTTCTTTCTTCTGATGATTGAAAATCTCCTGTGTATATTGACTGAGTTAATTCATCTAGTTTATCATTTTTGTAATTCCAATATGTAGGATCATTGAATCCTGGCATGTTTGAAAACCAAGGGGAATACATTTGTGCCAATCCTGTAGAATCATATTTTACAAAATCCGATCGTGCCCATGCTTCTGTGTATAAATTCCATTTTAAATCCGAAGGATTTGAACCATATGCTATAATGTATGCTTTGTTAAGATCTCCAAAATCTTTTTTTACTGTGAATCCACTTTTTTCTAATTCTACTGCTAAAATTTCACCAATTGACTTTCTAACTGGATCATCACTTCTGATGAACATTGTAATTGTAATTGGTTCTTCATTTATTTGCCATTTACCATTAATTTTTTCAGCACCTTTTTCTTTTAGTGCTTTATTGATAATTTCATTTGCAAGCCCAGGATTATATTTGAAATTAAATGACTCTAGTTGTTCAATTACTGTGAGATACTCTGGTACTGATGGACCATAGTATGAAATGATTGGAGAGCCAAACCCTCCCATCAATTCATTTACGATTAACTTTCTATCTACTAAATAATTTAGAGCAAATCTTACCTCTTTGATTGAAAAAGGATTGAATTTTTCAGATTCTGCTGGATTAAGTAATATGCTATATGATATTCCTGTGGAATCAAAAACTTGTAATCCCTCTCTTGCCTGGTGAGTTTCTAATCTATCTGGAGAAATTGTATAGTAATACACATCAAGATTTCCATTTCTTACTTCTTCTAGTGCTGTATTTTCATCTAAATACTGGATAAATTTGACTGAATCAAAAAATGTATTTTTTTCTGCAAAAGAATGACTTTGCATCATTGTTACTACCATTACTAAAGCTAGTATGACAACTAGCAATTTTTTCATGAATCTAATCTTTAATGCTTGTAATAAAACGTATATCACTATACCCTGAAGTTATTATTTCCTAAAACCTAAATTTCGTATATGTCTCAAAATATGCAAATGAGAGTTAATCCTGGCATGGTTATTGGATTACGTGGAATTATTCCTGGTGGTATTTCAGTTGAAGATTTTTCTGCTGTAACTGAATTGAATTCAATTGATTCTAAAACAATTTTAGATGAATTTATAAAAAATGATATTGGTTCAAAGCAAGATAATTCATATTTTTTTGAAGTATCTGATAAATTAAAAATTGCAGTTGCTCTACTTGAGAAAGGATTCCCTATTGATGAAATATCTGTTGCTTTGGATTGGCGGGATTTTGAAGGATTAACTGCTGAAATTTTGTCCTCAAAAAATTTTGCAGTGATAAAAAACCTGATTTTAACTAAACCTAGAATGGAAATCGATGTAATTGGTATTAGACTTGGAATTGCAATTTTGATTGATTGCAAACATTGGAAACGTTACAGCACTTCTTCCTTGACTAGCGCTGTTAAAAAACAAATTGAAAGAACAAAAAAATATGTTGAAAAAACTCAGGGTGCAATTGCAGTTCCTGTGATTGTCACTTTGTATCAAGATAAAGTAAATTTTATTGAAAATGTCCCTATTGTTCCAATCTTCCAATTCTCTTCATTTATTGATGAGTTTTATGGAAATATTGATCAAATGAAAACTATAGGAAAAGACTAGTTATGAAAAATAACAGACATCCAATTACAAACACTTTGGTAATTTTCAGAGAATTATCTAATGCTTTTGAATAATCTTCATAGATTCCTGTCCCCATAACTTTTACTTTGGTTTCATTTTCTAAAATTTCAAATTTAGCATCAGTTGTGGTTTCTGATTTTTTTGCAATCTCTAAGAACCATTTGGATAACTTATCTGCACTTGTAATCAATCCTAATTGATAGTATCCGTTTCTATTTCTGGCCTTAACTGGCGAATAATGTGTATCTGATGTACAAATTTCTAATAATTGATATTCTTTTTTTGAAAAATTATCAATTATTTTCTCTCTAACACCATTTTCCATATTGTTTGCATCTGCCCATCCCAGAAAATACTTTTTTTCATTAATTTTTAGACAAATAATCCCTAATCCTCCCATTCCCAAATCTTCTGTCCATACATCCATGTCATCAGAATTGGCATGACCAAATTCTATTGGGAAACTATCTTTAGTTATTAGAGAATCTAAACAAGACTTTGCAGCTTTTAACATGTCTTCACCATCTGCTTTTTCAATTTCCTCTCCCATTGCATTATGACAATCCACTAGTAATGTTCTTGAATAATTCCTATTTTTTGCATATTGAGTAATTTCTGTTTTGACGTAGCTTGGAATATCTTCCATTCCATGTGGTGATAATGATAAAAATAATAATGGATTATTCCCAAAAAGTAGCCCTGTCACTCTTGCTTTGTTAATTTGAACAACTACTGGTTCTGTACATTGTATTCCCTCATCTTTTACTTTACTAGTTTCTAAACTTTTTAAATAATTTTCAACTTCATTCCTTGATGGTAGATTTAGAGCATGATCCGATATACTATGCATAACCATTGCTGATGATTCCAATTTCTTATAAATCAAATATGGTATGTTACTTCCTCCAACTGGATGAAATGGTCCTGGATGAATTTCTGGTAAAACCATTGTAAATTCTGAACCTCCGTTAGATGGAGATAATCTGATTTGTGCTGTCGTTACTTTGGTCTCACTTGAACGCTGTTCCATCAGTTCTTCTGCATCTGCAAAGTCATTACCTTGAGATGCTAGATATGCTTGAATAGTTCTATGTGTACTTTCCATACCTGGTCTACCTGCCCTGTCGGTAACAATTGACCATACACTTGCAATTATCAAAAATGTTATTCCATATCCTAACCCAATTGGGTCACTTAGAATTGGAAGCCACATGTCATGCGGTATAAGTACAAAAAACATTGCTAACGGTTGGATAAAACAAATTGCCCATGCTTTTTTGAGACTTGCACCTAATGTTGTAGTATAAATTCCTATTCTGAAACTTGCAAAAAGAATCATTCCAAAAGTTATGAAGAATAACTGTACATCTTTTTGTAAAACAAAACTTGCAAGTAATCCCATTAATATGGTAACTGTCCATAACATGTTGCCAAAAAGAGATGAATGAAGTGACTTTGAGTATTCTTTTTTCTTTGCAAATTTTGCATCCAATAATTGAGTTAAAGCTAAAACTCCTAAAACTAACGGCAATCTGTACCAAAATTCCCCAAAATCTAATTCTCCCAAATATCCGAGATGTATTGTGAAAACTGTTACTGTAGCAACAACTAGTGATACTACTAATGAAAAATAATGTGATGATGGATTAACTAGAGTAAGGGAAAATCTGTCATGAATATTTGAAACGCCATCTGGGGATTCCATGGTTTGCTCACGTAGCTAAAAATAAATCAATTGCCCATGAAACTACAATTAAGCCAATTGGAATTGATATCACAACTTTTGGATCTATTTTGAATCCTTTTGTCTCATCTTCAAAGAATCTCATGAGACCTCCACTTGATGCTGGAAGTGGTGCTGATTTCTTATCTGCCATTACAATTCGTCCTCGCCGATTTTAACATAAAAACTTTATTCATGCATAAATTTCCAATT
>Ga0233439_10005066_pt1 | contig 12418 bp, 12 predicted proteins | sample SI_123_September_6_FD_182713 | JGI IMG/M metagenome (GOLD analysis project Ga0233439, IMG submission 182713) | Seawater microbial communities from Saanich Inlet, British Columbia, Canada - SI_123_September2016_100_MG | ecosystem: Environmental > Aquatic > Marine > Inlet | place: Canada: British... | reverse complement strand
GGAAGAGGTTTCATCCTTCAACATAAGGGACAGATAACTCTGCAAATTCAGCAATCGATAAACACCCCTTCATATTCTATGTATATTTCACAAGTGCATGGTATTGCTCAACGAGCCGAAAATTCTCGGACCGATTTCAATACCTCAAGCATACCAGATATGCGAAGATATCACTAAATCTGCATCGACTTCATTCTTGCGTTCATTCAAATCATTACCTTTGGAAAAACGATGTTCTGTGCATGCATTGTACGCTTTCTGTAGAAAGGTAGATGATATTGTCGACGGAGATTGGCTACCTAATTTATCCAACTTAAATGCTAAAGATTTGAGTTCTCTGAATGAAAGAGCAGAATACAGATCTATTGCTCTGGCGATAGAAAGAATGAGTGAACCAGTAAATGATGATAAAAGTCATTTTCAAAGAGTAAGAGCATTGTTATGGTTCAGAGATAATCTTGATTCTATAGAAAAAAATATGCCTGTAAATCATCCTATTTTCATTGCACTAGAAGATACAATGAAAAAGTTCCCTATTAGAATTTCAGATTTAAAATTACTCATTGAAGGAATGGAAGATGATTTATTTCCAACTAATTACGAAAATTTCGAGGATTTGAGAAGTTACTGCTTCAAAGTAGCCTCTACTGTTGGGCTAAGTCTCATAGAAATATATGGTTATTCTAATCCAGATGCACGAGAGTATGCTGAAGAAATGGGTATATTCTTACAAATGGTAAATGTACTTAGAGACATACAAGAAGATAGAGAAAGAGGCAGACTATATTTACCAACTGGCGAATTAGAAATGTTTGGTATACAACCGCAAGAAATTGAAAATACGAATTTGGCTAATAGTAAGAAATGGAAGCGATTTATGAAACACTACATCAGTAGAACACGGACGCATAAAAATAATGCTTTGAATTTGATCCCATTAATCGAAAATGATTCTAGAAGGAATCCTCAAATGATGTGTGCCGTTTACTCAAGTATTCTGTCTGAAGCTGAGAAAAGAAATGGAGATATCCTATCTAAGAGGTTACAATTGGGTTTTATGAAAAAAATTGGTTTCGCTCTTTCGGCTCTTGGATTATGGTCATTGTCTAAAGAATGATAAAAAATAATTTTTTATTAAAAATTATTTTCTTACTAAGATCAATGTAAGTCCTAAACCAATTGGCATTAACATAACACCGAAAAATATCGAGATGATTGATTTCCATTTTTCACATTCAGATTCAATACATCTTTTCCATATCCATCGAGTTACGAAGATATCACCTGCAACCATGTGAGCCCAGGCAGCTGATGCTCCAGGCTTTGTCCCTAAAAGATCGGCAAGACCCTGTAAGGCATTTGAAGGATCTAAGGTATCTGAGATTAAATTAACTAAACCAGATATATCTGAAAGAGAGAGAATGTACCATATGGCAATAGGGCCGAAGAAAAACCAAGGACCCTGCATTAATTTGTGAGTCATCTCGTGATTAGGGTACAGCAACATTGCTATCCAAAAAGGTCCAACCCACATTGTGGACAAGAAAAACGATAAATCATAAACATCCATATTATCACTTCAATTAATTATATTCTTTATTTCTTCCAGTACTTCGGTTGTTGGCCAATAGGTTTTAGATGTCCAAATTATCTTTCCAAAAGTATCCATTATCTGAAGAGTAGGTGTCGATGGATAACCGAAGGAATCGTAAAATGAGACTGTACTTTCTAATCTCGATTCTAGATCGATTACCGAGGTATCTTCAGGAGGAAGTACCAGAGGCCAAGAAACAGGATTAGTTGCATTTTCATGATTACCATATACCTCTTCAACGTAAGAAACGGATTCAAAAGAAGGATATCTATGTATACTGAGTAATGAGGTATTGCTAATGTTTCCATTGTTAACCTCATCTGAAATTATGTCAGTCCAAGAATGGCATCCCATACAACCTGCAGCCACCCAAATCAAAAGCACTGGGCCTTCAGAAACATACTCTTCTAAGATTAAATCGGTATTATTTGAATAGTTGGACATCAATGGTGCTGTAAATGACATTCTCTCAGGTGGGGAACTAGAGGGAATTTCTTCATCAATAAACTCCTGTGTTTCAGATATGCATCCGGCCAGTACACTGCTTAAAAGAAGAAAAATAACCCCTAATGTCTTCATAACGATGCCACTGATTTTACTTTTTTCGGCTTCTTAAGATCTCCAAACCAAGTGTCTATCCCATTCCAGTCTGGTTCAACCCCTAAGTCAGAAAGCACTAGCTTACTAGTAATTCTTCCACTTTCAAATATCGTAGGGAGACCACTTCCAGGATGAGTACCTCCACCCACGAGGAATAGATTATCCAATTCTTCGAATCTATTGTGAGGACGCCTCCATAGCATCTGATCTAAGGAATGTGCTAAGTTGAATACTGCACCACGATAGATATCAGATGAGTTCCAGTCATCGGGAGTTACTATCGTTTTGGAGACAATTGATTCACGGATGTTACCAAAGCCAAGTTTCTCCTGCATCATGTCTAAGATAACCTCGCTATAATCATCCTTAATATCGTCCCAGACTATACTTTCATCAGTATTAGGAACTGGTACGAGCACATACAGAGTAGATTTCCCATCGGGTGCCATACTAGGATCAGTGATACAAGCATTCTGAACATATAGTGAAGGATCATTCCATGTTATTTTGTGCTGAGTTATATCTTTGAGATTATTTTCATACTCTTTAGATGCATAAATTTGATGGTGGGGTTGTTGATATAACTTATCCATACCAAGGTATAGCATGAATGTAGAACATGAATATCCTTTTTTCTGTAATTTTTTATTGGACCAACGCTTTCGGCGTGAATCAGGGACCAGTGTGGTCATGGCATGAGCAAAATCTGCATTCAAAATTGTTTTCTTTGCTCTATATTCGCCCTCATCAGTTTTCACACCAATTACTGTTTTACCATCATAGATTAATTCTTTAACTTCAGTATTCAATTTAATCTCTACACCCATCTCAATAGCGATATCAGCCATCTTCTTAGTTATCGAACCTAGGCCTCCTTTGGCATGAAATATACCATACTCATATTCCAAAAAGGCTAAGATTGTAAATAATGAAGGAGCATGGAAAGGACTCATTCCAAGGTATTTAGTTTGGAAAGACATAGCTAACCTAACTCTCTCATCATCAAATAATCTTGAGAGGTCACTAGCTACAGAAGCCCATGGCTTTAGTATAGTTGCAACTTTCATTGCTCTCTTAGTGAACAAATCAGATGGACCCTTCCAAGGAGTCTGCAAACATATCCGAGAAAAATCTAGTTTCTTCCTATTTTCGAGCACATACTTCTCAAAACCTTCCGCATTTTTATCTCCAGATAATTCTCTGATTCTCTGGGTCATTTGATCTAAATTAGATGTTGCATCAATGAAACCTCCTGCTCCAAACGTTAGACGATATGAAGGATCTAAAGGGATGAGCCCAAGATCAGAATGTGCATCTCTGCCTATTGCCTGAAAGATTTCTTCTATGACTTCAGGGTAATGGAAAAATGTAGGGCCTCTGTCAAATTTAAATCCGTCCATTTCTACAATTTTAGTACGTCCACCAACTTCAGAAGATTTTTCTAACATTGTTACTTTAACGCCAGAATGGGCTAGTAGTAAGGCGGATGCAAGGCCACCAGGACCGGCTCCTACAATTATAACATCCTGAGAATTTGATACACTCATAGTTGTGCTAACGGCCTAACAGATATAAAAAAGCGTTTTTTATTTCAGTCAATTATTATCATGATCTATTAAAAAAATAAAATTGAAATTTTATTCTGAACAAGCATTAATATACATATTCGGAAATCTGTATTTACAAAATATACATCTATTAAATAGTGTTACAAATACGCGGGAAAATTATGCACAAAAGAAATGCATTGATAGCCCTAATAATGACCGCCTTTCTAGTTACATCACCAATAGCATTGGCTGATTCTAACGATGATATCCCAACTAATGCAACAAATACTGGTGTACACGATTCACTGGTAGATGCACTAGTTAAAGCAGATTTGGTTGCCACACTACAAGGTGATGGACCGTTCACAGTATTCGCTCCAACAGATCAAGCATTCGCTGATGCTGGAATCGATTTAGATTCATTCACAACTGATGAAGAAATCGCTGTATTAACAGATATTTTGCTTTACCACGTTTACTCAGGTGCAGTATATGCTGCTGATGTAACAGATGGATTAACTGTAGCAATGGTTAACGGAGATGATGCTTCATTCACAGTAACAGATGGAACTGTAATGGTTGGAGATGCAACTGTAACTACAGCTGATGTTATGGCATCAAACGGTGTTATCCATGTCATCGACAAGGTACTAATGCCACCAGCTGACTTGGTAGATATTGCAGCAGTTGCAATGTCAACAGGAGTACACGACTCATTAGTGGCTGCTCTAGTAAAAGCTAACTTGGTTGCAACACTACAAGGTGATGGACCGTTCACAGTATTCGCTCCAACAGATCAAGCATTCACTGATGCTGGAATTGATTTAGATTCATTCACAACTGATGAAGAAATCGCTGCTCTAACAGATATCTTACTTTACCACGTTTATTCAGGAGCGGTCAATGCTGCTGGTGTAACAGATGGATTAACTGTAGCAATGGTTAACGGAGATGATGCTTCATTCACAGTAACAGATGGAACTGTAATGGTTGGAGATGCTACTGTAGTGTTGGCTGATGTGCCTGCGTCAAACGGTGTAATCCATGTCATCGACAAGGTACTAATGCCACCAGCTGACGAACCAGTTATCCCGGAAGGATGTGACTTCGTAATCGGATTAAGTGAGGATGGAATGGCTTTCGACAATACTGATCTAAGTATTGCTGTAGGCCAAACTGTATGCTGGATTTGGAATGATGCAGCTATGGCACATAACGTTGCACAAATCAGAGAAGAAGGAGATACTACAAGAGATGTAGCTGGAGAATACAGCGGTACAGCAGCTACAACTGTTGATTATCGTATCACCTTTACGGAAGATGAAACATTCTATTACATCTGTGAACCTCATGCATCTATGGGAATGAACGGACATGTAGTTGTTGGAACTGGTATCAGTGAAGCACCTACGAATGTAGTAGATTCGGATGACAATACCCCAGGATTTACAGCGGGTATTGCTGCAATAGCACTAATCAGTGCATTGGTTGTCGCTGGCTCACGCCGTAGATAATCGGACTTCGACCCAACCGTCGAGCTCTCTCGTCTCATGGACGACGAGAGGGCTCGGCCTCCTTAGGGAGCCAAGAATTCGTCCATATAATGGAAATAAAGGAAATGGAGACCATTCCTTTATTTCGCCACTATTAAGATCATATCTTGTTTGATGCAATGGGCAAGTTATACACTCATCATTTATTTTTCCGCCATATGCTAAAGGCCACGCCATATGTCTACAAAGTGCATCAGTTGCATAAATTCTAGATGATTCTCGAACAACCATTAGGCTTTTCAGACCTATACGAAGCATCTTTTTTTTGCCTAACTTTAACTTCTCACTTTTGATAACTGGGTGCCATACGTCACTCTCTAACGGTAAATCCATAATGAAGTCAAGGAGTATTATGACTTTTGAATGTCTGTAATTCAAAAAAAAAGATTTAGAATATCATTTAAGGTTAGTTAAACCACCATCTACAGGTATTATGTCGCCTGTCATCCAATCAGGGGCATCTTTGATTAGCCATTCAGCTACAGATGCAATATCATCTGCATTCCCTATACTTCCAACTGGATGCATGTCTTCACTAATTTTTCGACTTTGATCATTTGATAGTAAGTGAGCAGATAAGGGAGTGTCTACTAACCCTGGAGAAATTACATTAATTCTAATTCCTCTTTTGGCATAATCAGCAGCCGCAGCACGGGCAAGCCCTTCGACACCTGCTTTAGCTGCAGATATAGCAGCATGATTTGGCATACCCAATGATGCTGCTGCTGATGAGAAAAGTACTATTCGCCCACCATTTCCTCTCATCATTATTTTGGCAGTTGCTCTGATGACATTGAAAGAAGTAACTAAATTCTGGTTAATAGTTTCTGAAAATTGTTCAGGACTAGTTGCATGGAGTGGACGGAGAAAAATTGAACCTACTGAATTTACCACAGCATCTAATGAACCATAAGTCTTGTTAATTTCCATTGCTTTGGATTGGACTTCATCAGCGTTAGTTGCATCAAGAGGGATGATTTCTATAGACTCATGATTTGATACTTCACGTAATTTATCAATATCCCTAGCGCTAATGATAACCTTCCATCCATTATCTAACATTCTTTTTGCAATTTGTGACCCTATTCCTCCAGATCCACCTATAATCCATATAACTTTTTGTTGGGTTTCAGTCATTTTTACACGCCCTATAATTGATTGATTTTTGCATCTAAATTTAGTCCCGATCGGAACTCTTCTAAATATGGCCCCATGGATTCAATAAGTTTAACATCGGGGTGAGTCCTTAGTACTAAACCATCTAAATACATTAAAGCACGAATAATCGGAAACGCTTCTTCACCAAAATCTGCACCTGCTTTCTCTACTGCTGCTTGTACAGTCTGCATCATAATTCTTGTAAGGCTCTTTTCACCTACTGTTTGGTTTTCAAAACCATCATAAATTTCATTCATTTTCTTGTAATAAACATCTAAATTATTAGATGTCAATGGTGAATCTGAAAGCCCCAATAATGAGTCGAAGGCTTCTTTGAAGTTATTATCAGATAATTCTTCAAAAAATTGGAATAGTGACAAATTGACCTTAGAGGGAGCATGACAAATCGCTCCATTATCAATGAACACAAATTTACCATCGTTATCAATTATACAATTCCCTGGATGTAAATCACCATGAAATGTTCCGATACCAAAAAGATAAGCCCCATGAATTCTAAATAATTGTAGTAATGTATCCCAGCTAAGTGATTTTTCTTCTATTCCTTCTTCCAAAGATTTCCCTTCAATAAATTCTGAAACTAGGACATCTTCATTAGATAGTTCTGACCAATATTTAGGGAACCTAAGCAATTCCATAGAGAAATTTTTAGAAATTTCATTCTTTATGCCGTCTAACTCTTCAGCTCCTTTAATTTCATTACGAAGATCAAGTTCTCTCGTAGTATAGTCTGCAACATGATTTAGTAAAGCTACCGGATTACCAACTCTGCGAAGTTTTCTGTTAAAGAATAAAAATATACGGAGCCATCGCCTCATTCTTTCAACATCTCTCCTGAATGTCTTAGAATTTTGATTTTTGATTATTTTAACTACTACTTTTTCCCCTGTTTTTAATTTTGCAAGATGGACCTGTCCGACTGATGCAGCTGCTAATGGTTCCTTCTCAATTTTTTCAAACGCTTCAAAGAAACCCTCGGGAGCACGAAGTTCAAGATTTGCAAATACATCTTCTGATGGGATACTGGCAGCGTGTTGATACAGTTGCTGTAATTGTCTACATTTTTCTACGCCAATTAAATCTGAGCGGAGGGCAAAGATTTGAGCAAGTTTAACAGACAATAAACCTTGTTTTTGAATCCAGTCGAGATCCGCTGGCTTCTTTTTCAAAATTTCACGCATAAAAAATAAGAATGTCAGTAACCTCATAGGTCATTCTAAGCATTGACTCATATAATGGGTCGTATAGTACCGTGGGGAAAATAAGACTATTTTAGTAAATATCATACATCTAGGAATTCATGATTATCTCATAACGACTATGGTATTCTACATCCTTGTCGCCGATTATCCTATTTATTGTAATTCCATCTCTTGATTCATATCTAGATGAAATCGCTCCTTCAATAATACCATCATCTAACGCCCATAAAGGTAGTTTATCTTTCGAATTACTTTGTTGTAATTTAACTTCAATATGGAAAACTGGATCGATATCATAATTTAATAATCCTAGGCCAGAATATTCCCACCAATCCATCATCTCGTTAAGATATTCAACATCTCCCTTAATATCCTTCATTGAAAAAGAAAGTTCTTCACCAATTCTAATACCAACTTGTCTCAATAAAGTCTCAATATCGATTCCGAAAGCAGCGAGACTTTGGACTCCTCCAGTTTCTAATTTCTTCCTTGCTTGATTAATTTCCATACCTGCGTTGAGAATAGATTCCTGATCAAAAGGAGTATCTTCTGTCGGTAAATCATCGTTAACATCGAGAATTTCTCGTATACGCTCTAAAAATGAACCACTCTCAAAGGTAAGTTTGAGTGGATCAACAATTCTATTCTCTGTAAATCTTTTAGATGCGGAATCAAGAGGGACCCCTTCTGACCATATTGATTCTACAAGATTTGCCCATGAGCTCGAAAAATCAGGGGACTCAATTACAAGAGCTGCATCTTCTTTACCACGTCCTACTGGGTTTTCTTCCATATTTAGATATTGAATAGTTTCTAAATCATCCATCAATGCACCTTGGGCCTCAAGATTTTCTGTATGCCTCACTTCAATGCCGTCATTTAATTCACCATAGAAACGAAGTGTTCGACGATCTAGTTGTCCTATTACTCGAATCTTTATTCCTCGACTAGCAGCATTATTGACAGCAGTAATAGCAGGGCTTCTACAAAGATGTAAAATTCCAAATTTACCTAGTAATAATATCAAATTATCATTTGAATCGTCTGCCATCTTTTCTATTCTCTTCATAATGTGAGTACGCTCTTTTAATACAGCGAATTTAGGATTTAAATGGGTACTTTCTTCTTCAGTGTTGCTGTACTTAAGTGAATTGGGATTTACTTGGACCTCTTCATAGGCTTGTTCAATCCTTTGAAGTTGTAACTTTCTTATCCCTATAAGATGTTCAACTGCTTCACCAATTGGTGGACAAGAAAATCTCATTGGCCGATCGGCAGTAGTTTTTACTAATCCAATTGCTTGTAATTTTTCTAAAGAATTGTAAGCGTCAAGACGAGTTGTTTCCAACTCTTTAGCCAACTCACTAGCTTTCAAATTAGATTTTGATGAAAGAACAAGAACTGCTCTAATCTCTCTATCATTAAGTCCAGCATCACTGAGAATAGTTTCCCAACTCATTTGAAATTGCCCCGTTCTGTGACGCCACTCATTGCAGCAAGTATCTTGGCAACATGGTTACGAGGTCTAAATAGCCAATCGTATACGTAATGTATCTGTCTATCGGGACCTATGACAAATGATGACTTGGCAGGAAATTGACCTAAATAGTTCGCTACACCAAATAGTTCCGCTACTGTTCTATCTGAATCCGATAATAAGGGAAATGGCAAGCCTAATTCTTCTTTGAATTCTTGATGGTCAGAAATAGAATCTTGACTAATTCCAATAACCTCCGCAGGGGGTGTTAATGAACGAAATAATTCATATTGTTCCTTGAAACTTAAACATCCTCTTTTACAAGTTGGTGAACCATCCTTGGCATAGAAGAAAACAACTTTCCAACTACCATCAAGATCAGATAGATTAAATTCATTTGAATTACTATCTAGTAGAGTAAAGTCAGGTGCGATGTCGCCAGCAGTAATTGTCATATTGTGAGCCCCCGTCATTTACTTCAAATACTTACTCAACATCTAAAAGATGGCCCATACGTACTTTTTTGGTATGTAAGTAGTCTCTATTCGATGCACAAAGGCCACTAATGTGAGAGACCCTATCAGACACTGCTATACCATTATCTTTCAATCCATTGACTTTAAGAGGATTATTCGTCATTAAACGTACTCTAGTTATTCCTTTCTTTTTCAACATCTTCGCAGCAATCTCATAATCTCTCGCATCAGCAGGTAGACCTAGAGCTAAATTTGCATCGAGTGTATCATATCCTTCATCTTGTAAGTTGTACGCCTGGATTTTTGCTTCGAGACCTATTCCTCTACCCTCTTGTCTGAGGTATACTATTGCCCCTGCACCTTCTTGTTGAATTAGTCTCATTGATTTTTTAAGTTGCGCTCCACAATCACATTTTAAGGACCCAAAGGCATCTCCAGTCAGACATTCTGAATGTATTCGAATTAACGGATTTACTGATTGAGAAAAACCTTCTACATACACTAATGCATGCTCGAATCCTTGATCGTCAGTTGTAACTGCAATTCTGAAGTTACCACTGTCCGTAGGGAGGTGGGCATCCGAATCAATATCCTTAGTGTTTAACGGGTTTCTAATTTGTATGGTCATAAGCACGCCTTGGCTTATTCACTTATGAATTAGTGTTTGTTTCTAGTACTTTCATAAAACACTTGGTTATATGCTAGACAGTAGGTGAGATAGCATGATGCACGAGTATTTCACATCTAGTGAACTCAAAAGTTCTCGTGTCCGTACTGTAAGTCAACATGAAATCAATCCTAATGGTAGATTCGTATTATATTGGATGACTGCATGTAGAAGATACAATTACAATGCTTCATTAGATCATGCAATTTCTCTTTCAAAAGAACTCAGTAAACCAATTCTGGTAGTAGAAGCCGTTTCAATTACGCACAAATTTGCTAATGACAGAATTTTATCTTTTATGATTCAAGGTATGATGAATAATTCCAGAGATTTTCAAGAAAATAATATTACTTACATTCCTTGGGTAGAAATTAAACAAAAGGCTGGAGATAAAATATTACTTTCTTTGTCTAAGCATGCTAGTTGTGTTATTTTAGATGATTATCCAACTTACACGCCCAACAAGATATTGAGAGCTGCACCGAAAATACTGAAATTACGTGTAGATGCAGTAGATTCAAATGGTATTCTTCCGATGATGTGGGCTGAAAAAGAGTTTACAACAGCATATTCTTTCAGAAAATATATGCAAAAAAGTCTGGTAGATGCATTACAAACAATACCAGCTATGAACTCTATGGATGGTGTAGGAGATAACTTGTCATTAACTTCAGATGATTTGGAATTCTTGAGAGAAGAAACGGGTCTTGAGGCTACTCCTCTGGAGTGGTTATGGAGAGTGGCTGAAGGAGGCATTGTAGGAGACCGTGCTATGGCAGATTTCCCAATAGATCATAGCGTTCCTGCGGTAAAAGAAACTATTGGCGGCATTGATGAAGCAAGAATGAGATTACAAAAATTCTTGAATTATAAATTGAATAAATATAGTATTGATAGAAATAATCCAGATACTCCTGCAGTAAGTGGTTTGTCTCCTTGGTTACACTTCGGACACATATCATCATTTGAAATAATTGAGAAAGTCTTTGCTAAAGAAAATTGGAGTGTCGATTCATTAAATCATGAAGATACAGGTAAAGGCACTAGGAGTGGATGGTGGGGAACTTCCGAATCTGCCTCATCTTTCCTAGATCAAATTATTACATGGAGAGAGTTAGGGTTTAATTTTGCTTACAATAGAATTGACCATGCTACTATTGAGACTATTCCTAATTGGGCTAAAATTTCAATGACTGAACATATAAATGATGATCGGACACTATATTCTCTTGAAGAATTAGAACAAGCAGAAACTCATGATGAAATATGGAATGCGTCTCAAAGAGAATTACTTAGAACAGGTCAAATGCATAATTACATGAGGATGCTATGGGGAAAGAAAATCTTAGAATGGTCTCCTGATCCTGAAACAGCTGCTGAAAGAATGATCTATATTAATGATAAATGGGCATTAGATGGAAGAGACCCGAATTCATACACTGGAATATTTTGGGTTCTAGGACGCCATGATAGAGCTTGGGGACCGGAGAGACCAATTTTTGGAAAGGTTAGGTACATGTCCTCGGAATCGGCAATGCGGAAACTAAAACTAAAAAATTATCTTGAAAGATATGCCAAAGAAGATACTATGACATTAGCCAAATTTGGATGATAATATGACTAAATATAAACATGAAACGGTAGTTAATGCCGATATTAAATCCACCTTTGATTGGTTCGAACATGAGGGATCATTTAGGAGATTAATGCCACCTTGGGAAGTTGCAGAAGAAGTTCGAGCGGATGATTCATTAGAAGTTGGTTCTCAAAGAATTTTCAGATTCCCTGCACCAGGTATACCATTTGTGAATATGACATGGGTCGCTGAACATACCGGTTACGACAAACCTAATTATTTTGCAGATACTATGATTAAAGGCCCATTCTGGAAGTGGAATCATAATCATTATCTTACCGAAAAAGACGGAGTTACAACAGTAGTTGATGATGTCACATACAGTGTACCTTTTGGACCAATAGGAATGTTGGTTGATAAAATTCTTGGAGGGGCTTTAGTTACTGGACGCATCTCCTCTATGTTCAAAGCAAGAGAATTAAGGCTGCAAAGAGATATGCGTGAACATTCAAAATATTCCACTATACCCAAAAAGAAAATTTTG
>Ga0233439_10005065_pt1 | contig 12428 bp, 10 predicted proteins | sample SI_123_September_6_FD_182713 | JGI IMG/M metagenome (GOLD analysis project Ga0233439, IMG submission 182713) | Seawater microbial communities from Saanich Inlet, British Columbia, Canada - SI_123_September2016_100_MG | ecosystem: Environmental > Aquatic > Marine > Inlet | place: Canada: British... | reverse complement strand
CACTGGCGGGTTGCGAAGGTGTCATTATCAACCGCTGCGCCGCAGCAATGCGGTTTGAATATTCCGGTGTGGATTTTGAAGTGGATGGCTGGGTTGATGGCCGTGGCAGCCGGGGCGTCGTTGGCATCCGGCCCCATTTTCAGAAAGTCGTTCTCAAGGTTATCTTGAAAACCAATGAACCCGAAGACCGCATCGCCAAATTGCGCAAAAATGTAGAAGTCCGTTGCCCGGTGATGAACCTGCTGCAAGATGCCGATGTTGAACTGGATGTCACCTGGGAAGCCATCCCCGATTAATCCCCCAAATGCGCGAGCCAACACTGTGACCTTAAAGCCCGTTACCATTTTTGCCCTAGGCGGCACCATTGCCATGTCGCCGGGCCCAGACGGCAGTGCGGTGCCGGCATTAAGTGCGGATCAATTGATCAAGGCCGTGCCGGAACTCGGGCCCATCGCCGACATCACGGCCGTTGATTTCCGCCAATTGCCCGGGGCGCATTTACGCATTGAAGATACTGTCGCCCTGGCCCATGGGATTAAATCGGCCCAAAGCAAGGGTGCGCAAGGGGTGGTGGTGACCCAGGGCACCGACACCATCGAAGAAACCGCCTTCGTTTTAGACCTGTTATGTGATCCTGAATTTCACGTTGTCGTCACCGGTGCCATGCGCCACCCCGCCATCGCCGGGGCCGATGGGGGGGCCAACCTTCTGGCCGCTGTCACCGTTGCCGCTACGCCTGAGGCCGCAGGATTTGGCGCCATGGTGGTCATGAATGATGAAATTCACGCGGGCGCACTGGTGCGGAAAACCCATGCCACCCGGCCCAATGCCTTTGCATCCCCCGATGGCGGCCAGATCGGTATGGTAATAGAGGGAAAACCCCACTTCCTGATGCGCCCAACCACGCGGGCCTCAGCGGCACTGCCCGACAAAACCGCTATCGCGCCCACCATTGCGATTGTCGGTACTGGCCTTGGTGATGGCGGGGAAATGGCCAAACATATTAAAAACAAAGAATTTTCTGGACTGGTGATTGAAGCCATGGGGGCCGGCCATCTATCAGAACAGGCAGCATCCGCATACGAAACACTGGCCGGTTCCATGCCTGTGGTTTTTGCATCCCGCACCAATGGGGGCATGGTTTTGGAAAACACTTATGGCTTCCCGGGATCGGAATCTGATCTGGTATCCCGGGGCCTGATCCGGGCGGGCTGGCTAACAGCCCCCAAAGCGCGACTTTTGCTTGCCCTTTGCCTGATGAACGGCTTGGATATGGACAAAATCCGCAATGCCTTCGCCAAATTTGGTGGGGGTTGAGTTTTAATTCAAATAAAATGATGGGAAATGAAATGAGCGGCGCAAATACTGTTTGGAACCTGATTGCCAATGGCCAGGATACAGCCCCTGCCATCACCGCGTCGGGACGAAGCGCCCTTGATTATGCGGGCCTGCGGGAACATGCAAAACAAACGGTAGAAAAGCTCAATGCGCTTGGGATTGGGCGCAATGACCGGGTGGCCATTGTGCTGCCCAATGGTCCGGAAATGGCAGCGGCCTTCATCACCATTGCCTGCGGGGCTACCACCGCACCGCTGAACCCCGATTACCGGGCGGAAGAATTAGAATTTTACCTGAGCGACCTAAACGCCAAGGCATTGGTGGTGGAACACGGCAGCGCATCTCCTGCCGTTGCGGTTGCCAAAAAAATGGGCGTGGCCGTCCATGAAATTACCTGGGATGATTCTGATCCTGCCGGATATTTTACCATTACCACCCCATCTGGTGATGCCGGTGCCGCCCCATCTGGTGGCATGGCAGAAGCAGACGACATCGCCATGGTGTTGCATACCTCTGGCACCACATCGCGGCCAAAGCTTGTCCCCCTTAGCCAGATCAACGTCACCCAATCTGCCCACAACGTAGGCGCCAGTGTAGCCCTGACCCCCGATGGGCGCTGCATGAATATCATGCCGCTGTTCCATATCCATGGCTTGATCGCGGCTGTTTTGACATCCATCGGTGCCGGGGCTTCTGTGTTTTGCACGACGGGGTTTAATGCGCTTCGGTTCTTTTCCTTGATGGATGAGGCCAAGCCCAATTGGTACACCGCCGTGCCCACCATGCATCAGGCCATTCTTTCACGTGCCCCCCGCAATGCAAAAACCATTGCCGAATACCCGTTACGCTTTATCCGGTCTTCATCATCATCCTTGCCGCCCCAGGTGATGGCAGAATTGGAAAAAACATTTACCACCCCGGTCATCGAAGCCTATGGCATGACTGAGGCCGCCCATCAAATGGCATCCAACCCCCTGCCCCCCAAGGCACGCAAGCCCGGCACCGTTGGTCTTGCAGCGGGACCAGAAGTGGCCATCATGAATTTAGAGGGACGTATTTTAGATCAGGGCGAAACCGGTGAAATCGTCATTAGGGGGGCCAATGTAACCCCGGGCTACGAGGCCAATGATGCAGCCAACGCCGAAGCCTTTACCAATGGCTGGTTCCGCACGGGCGATCAGGGCGTTTTGGATGATGAAGGCTATCTGTCCATTACCGGACGCCTGAAAGAAATCATCAACCGGGGGGGTGAAAAAATATCGCCGCGCGAAGTCGATGAAATCCTTTTGGACCATGCCGCCGTCGGCCAGGTGGTCACCTTTGCCATGCCCCATGATAAACTGGGCGAAGAAGTCGCCGCCGCCGTCGTTCTACGCGAAGGAGCGGCAGCAACAGAAGAAGAATTGCGCGCCTTTACCCGTGAACATTTGGCAGATTTTAAAGTGCCCCGCAAAATTCTGTTTTTGGATGAAATCCCAAAAGGCGCCACGGGAAAACTGCAGCGCATTGGGCTGGCTGAAAAGCTGGGGCTTGCATAATGAAACTCTGCATCTTTGGGGCAGGTGCCATCGGGGGTTACATCGGGGCCAAACTTTCATTGGCAGGTGCAGATGTCACCCTGATCGCACGCGGGCCCCATTTGGCAGCCATGCAGAAAAACGGCCTGACCCTGATTGAAGGGGGTGAGACCATCGTTACCTATCCCCGCTGTGTAGAAACCGCATTTGATGCGGGCGTGCAAGATTACGTGGTGATGACCCTGAAAGCCCATTCCGTGCCCGGCGTTGTCGATATCATGGCGCCCTTGTTTGGCCCGGACACCGCACTGGTCTGGGGGGTGAACGGTGTGCCCTGGTGGTATTTTCACGCCCTTCCCGGTGCCCATGAAAACAACCGCCTGATGAGCGTTGATCCCGGCAACGTGCAATGGGACGGCTTTGGCCCTGAACGCGCCATCGGCTGCGTGGTTTATCCCGCGTGTGAAGTGGTGGAACCGGGTGTGGTGAAACACATTTCAGGCAACCGCTTTACCTTGGGCGAACCCAATGGTGAAAAGTCTGATCGCATTCAGGCCCTGTCTGAAATCATGATCACAGCAGGCCTGAAAGCGCCCATCCGCCCCCGCATTCGCGATGAAATATGGGTAAAATTATGGGGCAACCTTTGCTTTAACCCGATATCGGCACTGACCGGGGCCACCCTTGATGTCATTGCTACAGAACCCGGCACCAGGTCTTTGGCACGCGCCATGATGGGTGAGGCGCGCACCATTGGCGAAACACTTGGTGTTAAATTTCCCATAGACGTGGATAAGCGCATCGATGGCGCGGCCGCCGTGGGTGCGCATAAAACATCCATGTTGCAGGATCTGGAACGCGGACGCCCCATGGAAATTGATGCGCTGGTCACGGCCGTGCAGGAAATGGGGCAGCTGACCAACACCCCAACACCCAATATTGATGGCGTGCTGGCGCTCATCCAGCAACGCGCGAGCCAGGCCGGGCTCTACGCCCTACCCGATGGGACAAGCCAGCCAAATTAAATTAAGGACAAATTCGTGGCAGAAACACCAAAAACAAAAGGTATTGGCGCACCGCTGCCGCGCAATGAAGACCAGCGACTGCTGACCGGTCAGGGACGATTTGGCGATGACATCAACTGGGAAAATCAGCTCTATGCGGCCATACTTCGATCCCCCCACGCCCATGCCCTGATCAACGGGGTCAACACATCGGCAGCATCAAACATGCCCGGGGTCCACGCCGTGTTGAGCGCCAAAGACATTGAAGCCGATGGCATCAACCCCATCCACCATCCACCGCCGCGTAATGGGCCGCCCGATATCGTGCTGGACCATCGGGGCGATGATCCGAAATTCCTGCCCCAACCCCTGTTGGCCGATGGGCGTGTGCGGTTTGTTGGCGAAGCCGTCGTAATGGTTATTGCCGACACCGTCATGCAAGCAAGAGACGCCGCCGAAGCCATACAAGTTGACTACACCCCTTTGACCCAAGTGACCGAAGGATTGGACGCAGCCCAGCCAGATGCGCCCAAGATTTGGGATGGGGTGATGGCAACAAACCTGTTTGTCGATGCCGATTCCGGAGACCGCGACGCAACCGATATCGCCTTTGAACAGGCCGCCCATGTGGTGCGCCTTGAAACCAAAATCCGCCGCGTCACCGGCGTGCCCATGGAGCCGCGCACCGCCCTTGGGTCATGGGATTCTAAGACCGGGGATTATGCCCTCCATGCCGGATGCGGTGGCGTGGTCCGGTTGAAACGTGAGCTGATAAAAATTCTGAATGCCACGCCCGAAAAAGTTCGGGTGACTGCGTGGGATATTGGCGGCAATTTTGGCACCCGCAATGCCATCTACCCTGAATTTCCCCTTGTGATGTGGGCCGCCAAACGGGTGGGACGGCCCGTGAAATGGACGGCAACGCGATCTGAATCCTTTCTGTCCGACCATCAGGGCCGCGATTTGGCATCTGAGAGCGAATTGGCCCTTGATCGCGATGGAAAATTTCTGGGCCTACGGGGCCGCAACACCCTCAATGGCGGGGCCTATCCCATTACCGTCACACCCTTGGTTAAAGGCGTTGAGCTGATGACCGGGGTTTATGCCATTCCGACAGCCCATTTCCACGCCCGCGCAACCGTCAGCAACAAGCCGCCCGTTAACAATTATCGATCTTCGGGCAGGCCAGAGGCCATGTACATCATCGAGCGCCTGATCGATTTGGCTGCGCACAAAACGGGCATTGACCCGGTTGAACTACGGCGAAAAAACATGATCCCAATCATCGGAGAAGGTTACGTCAATGCGTTGGGGCTGGCCTATGACAGTGGCGATTTTCCAAAGGTTATGGATAGCGCCTGTTCGCTGGCAGACCGATCCGGATTTGCTGCACGGCGCGCAAAGGCCCGCAAACGTGGGCGCTATCGCGGGATGGGCGTTGCCAATTATCTGGAACTGACCGGGGGCTACCCCACAGAAAGAACCGAGATCACCGTCCATGCAAAAGGGGTGGTGGATGTTGTGATTGGCACCCTGTCCAGTGGCCAGGGCCATGAAACAAGCTTTGCCCAGTTGATCACGGAATGGATGGGCGTGCCCATAGAACAGGTCAACCTGATTACCGGCGACACCGACAGGGTGATTGAAGGTGGCGGGTCCCATTCCGCCCGATCCATGCGCCTTGCAGGGATCGTCATTGGTAAAGCAACGGACGCCATCCTTGAACGCGGGCGCATGATTGTCGCCCATCTTTTTGATGCCGAACTAGACCGCATCGACTTTACCGATGACCGGTTTGTCATGGATGGCACCAACCGGTCCCTTGATATATTCGAAGTCGCCGCCGCTGCCGAAAACAACGACACCCTGCCCGATGACCTGCGGGGACCATTGGGGGCCAATTACGAAGAAACCGTGCGCGAAGGGGCCTTTCCCTATGGCTGCCACGTTTGTGAAGTGGAAGTCGACCCGGAAACGGGGCATGTGGAAATTGTCCATTACGCCGCCGTCGATGATGTTGGGCGCGCCATCAACCCCCTGATCCTCCACGGCCAGACCCACGGCGGGGCCGTTCAGGGCATTGGCCAGGCCATGGGGGAACATTGTATTTTAAATGCCGATGACGGGCAGGTTTTGACGGGATCGTTCCTTGATTATCCCATGCCGCGTGCGCACACATCACCGCCCTTTACGGTCGAGCTGAGCGAAGTGCCATCACCCCGCAACAAACTGGGGGTTCGCGGTGGCGGCGAAGGCGGCACAACACCCGCCCTTGGCGTCATGGTCAATGCTGTGGTGGATGCGCTATCTGATCTGGGGGTTGAACACATCGAAATGCCCCTGACCGCCCATGCGGTCTGGCGGGCCATTCAGGATGCAAAAACAAACTGATCTTATTTTAAAGATCGACCCTTGGTGGCATGGATAGGAACCGTTCAATCACATGCCAGAACCGTTTGCGGTTGATGCCCAGCGTTGCCGCATGGGATTGGCCGTCCATCATCACAAACTGCTTGTCCTTGTTGGGAAGGCGCTGGAAAAATTCCATGACATCTTCATCCGTTGCAATGCCATCATGTTCAGATCGCACCAAAAGGAACGGACATTTTACATCTTCGGGTTCCATGATGGGCAGATTGGCGCACATGTCGATATAGGTGCCCGTGGGCACATGGGTGCATAGCGGCGCTTCGGAATCTGCCAATGCCACAGCAACAATATCTTCGGACGTGCCCGGTTTATCGCGGTTAAAGATGGTGGTGAAGAATTCATAATCCACCGGGCGCTTGTTGGAAGATTTCCAAATATCCAGCTTTTCTGCGCGTTTTGCCAAGGTCGGCGAGCCTTTTCCGGTATAGACCATGGCACCGACGGCCACACGTTCTACCTGTTCTGGGCACCGCGCCGCAAACAGGGCGGCCCGCAAAGCCCCAGATGAGCCCCCATACATGGAACAGGTCCTAGCCCCGGTTTCGCGTTCCACCACATCCATGGTGGCATTCAGATCATCGATAGAATCTTCGACGTATGAAAAGCTGCCTTCCCCCCAATCGGATCGGCCATAGCCTTCATGGTCCACGGTCCAGACATCGAAGCCACGATGGGCAAACCAGTCCATCATGGAATAATCCGATTTTCCCGGCACCTGAAGGTCAAAGCCAGACCGGGCCGAAAAGGATGAGCCATGAACCATAAACAAAACCGGGAGGTCTTTTTTCCCTTGTTCCGGCGCGCCAACACGTTTGCGCCAGACATGCAGATTGATGTCGCCAGATTTACCTTTTTTGGTGGCGGTATATGCCGCGCTCCAGATATCACTCATGACGCTTGTTATCCCTTGTTGCCGGCCAGGCGGCGTTGTTCGATGACTTTTTGATCTTCCGCAATATGGGGATCAAGCCTTTCGGGCATCTGGAAAAAACCATCCATGGCATGCCAAAAGCGTTTCCGGTTAATCCCAAGCGGTGCCACATGGGCCTGACCTGCGATAATGACAAACTGACAATCGGTATTAGGCAGTTTCATAAAGAAATTAAACAGGTCTTCTTCTGATGCGATGCCATCATGTTCGCCGCGTAAAATCATCACCGGACAGGTGATGTCCCATGGATTAACCACGGGCAAATTGGCACACATATCCAGATAGGTGCCGGTGGGCACTTCGGAACAAAGCGGCAGCTCTGCATCGGCCAGCGCATCGGGCACGGCATCGTCTGATGTTCCCGCTAAATCACGATTGAAAATGGAATGATAAAATTCACGATTAACCGGGCGGGTGTTCGATCCCCGCCATTGATCCAGTTTTTTGCGCCGTTCAATCAAGGTTGGCGCACCTTCACCGGTCCAGACAAAGGCGTCCAACACACACCGGGCAACCCGGTCCGGGTTGTTGGCAGCAAAACATGCCAATCGAAGCGCGCCTGAAGACTGTCCATAAAAGAAATACTTATCAAGGCCGGTTTCGCGTTTCACCACGTCAATGCCGGCTTCGATGTCGCGCACGCCTTCTGAAATAGGCGCATTGCCACCGGTCCGATCAGACCGGCCATAGCCTTCATGGTCCAGAGTCCAAACGTCATACCCAAGGTTGGCAAAGGCATCCATCAAGGAATAATCATCATGGCCTTTGATTTTCATATCAAACCCGGATGGCCCGGAAAAAGATGACCCGTGGATTAAAAACAGAACCGGTCGCGGGTTATTTTTATCAGGCGCCCCATTATGTTTTCGAAACATATAAAGCGACACGTCCCCGCCATCACTTTTCTTTGTGGCGGTGTATTCCTCACTCCAGATATCACTCATAAAACATGCCCTTTCCCGGCAACGCGCTACGTATTAATTCCCGTGCCCGACAATCCAATCATAGGCGGGCAGGGTCAAAAATTCGCTAAACTCTTCTGTCAAAACCATTTTTCGGAAAAGATCAGCGGCACCATCCACCGCATTTATCCGTGCACCATCGTTGACGCCATGTTTGATTTTGGCCACTTCTTCATTCAGCGTGTCGTTAAAAATCTTTTCATCAATGACGGTGCCGTCATCGCGTTTGGCATTGTAATGCACCCATTGCCACAATTGGGTGCGGGAAATTTCGGCCGTGGCCGCATCTTCCATCAAATTATACAGCGGCACACAACCATTGCCGCGCAGCCAGGATTCCGTATAGAGAATGCCCACATTAATGTTTTGTCGAAACCCGGATTCTGTAATTGGCCCTTCGACAACCTGCAACATGTCTTCTTGTGTGACGGACACGTCTTCGCGTTTGTTGTCGATCTGGTTGGGTTCGGGCATGTGTTCGTCGAACACGGCCTTTGCCGTTGCAATCAAGCCCGGATGGGCCACCCAGGTACCATCATGGCCATTTTTAACTTCGCGCAATTTGTCTTGATGCACTTTTTCAAGGGCCTGGGTATTTGCCTTTTCATCATCGCGGATAGGGATTTGTGCCGCCATGCCGCCCATGGCGTGAATGTTGCGCCGGTGGCAGGTCTTGATCAAGAGCTGGGAATATGAACTGAGAAAATGGCAATTCATGGTGACCAGAGCCCGATCAGGCAGGATGAAGTTTGGATCATTTCTGAATCGCTTGATGAAACTGAAAATGTAATCCCAGCGCCCACAGTTCAGACCAGCGGAATGGTCTTTGATTTCCCACAAGAATTCATCCATCTGGAAAGCGGCCAGAATGGTTTCGATCAAGATCGTGCCCTTGATGGTGCCGCGCGGTATTTCCAGCGTGTCTTGCGCAAAATTGAAAATATCATTCCAAAGACGCACTTCCAGATAATGTTCCATCTTTGGCAGATAAAAATACGGGGCGACCCCGCGTTTGATCTGTTCATGGGCATTGTGAAAGAAGAACAACCCGAAATCGAACAGCGCCCCGGAACACGGCCGGCCATCCACCATCATGTGGCCTTCCAAAAGGTGCCAGCCACGCGGGCGCACGAACAGGGACGCGATTTTTTTGCCCAGTTCATAATGGCGTTTGGTTGCCGGGTCATCGAAGGTAATGTCTGCCCGGACGGCATCACGCAGGTTGATCTGTCCCTGCACCATGTTGTCCCAGGTGGGTGTGTTGGCATCTTCGAAATCGGCCATAAAAACGTAGGCGCCGGAATTAAGCGCATTGATCACCATTTTACGATCGGTTGGGCCGGTAATTTCAACCCGCCGGTCTTTGATATCATCGGGGACGGGGCTGGTGGTCCAATCGCTTTCGCGAATTTCTCTGGTTTCATCCAGAAAATCGGGGCGCCAACCAGCATCAAGGCGGGTCTGGGTTTCTTCGCGTCTGGCCAAAAGCGCCAAACGTTCCGGGCCAAATCGCCGTTCCAGCTCTGCCACAAATGCGATGGCCTCATCGGTCAGAATGGCATCAAAACCGGGCTTAATGTCGCCATGAAACTCGACACCTTCTACGGTGCTTTTGGTGATTGCCACGGATATCCCCCTGATGCGAATTATTATTAGATTCCTGCATTTAGTTAATGCGTAAAATAGCAGAACAGGCAATGATTGCCAGCAAAGCTGTAAAATAAGCGCACTTATAGCGCGCATAGCGCAACACGCATAAATCGGGGGAGATGCAGGATGAAAACCACCCAACTTGGCACCAGTGGGATTGTCAGTTCCGTTATCGGCATTGGCTGTATGGGTATGACGCCCATATACAGCCCGCCCAGCGAAGCAGAATCCATTGCCACCTTGCATCGCGCCATTGAGCTGGGTGTTACCATGATCGACACATCGGATGCCTATGGGGACAGCAAAAATGAAGCGCTTCTTGGCCGGGGCCTTAAGGGCAAACGCGACCAAGTCGTCTTGACCACAAAATTTTCCAACATCCGCAACCCCGATGGCACCCGCGAGGTTAATGGCAGGCCCGAATACGTGCCCAAAGCGCTGGAAGCCTCGCTAAAGCGCCTCGATACGGATGTCATCGATGTTTATTACCTGCACCGCGTTGACCCAGACACCCCCATTGAAGACACCATTGGTGCCATGGCCCGATTAATCGATGAAGGCAAAGTGCGCGCCCTTGGCCTGTCAGAAGCAGGCGTTGAAACCATCCGTCGTGCCAACGCAACCCACCCAATCGCTACCTTGCAGACAGAATATTCCCTGTGGTCGCGTTTTGCCGAAGCGGAACTGCTGCCCACCTGTCAGGAATTGGGCATTTCCTATGTGGCTTATGCGCCGCTGGGCCGTGGATTTCTGACGGGGCGCTACAACAGCCGCGATGATTTCCATGAAAAAGACCGTCGCCGCGACATGCCGCGCTATAGCGAAGAAAATTTCGCCCAAAATCTGGCCTTGATTAACTGTTTGAAAACCTTGTCTTCTGAGCGTGGGGCATCCCCTGCCCAGGTGGCGCTGGCCTGGTTGATGGCCCAGAACGTGATCCCCATTCCAGGGTGTCACACGATTAAACAGATCGAAGAAAATGCCGCCAGCGCCGATATCGCTTTAAGCCCTGAAGAATTATCGCGCCTGTCTGATGCCATGCCCGAAGGGGCCGCCCAGGGCACGCGTTATCCGCAAGGACAGCTTAAAGCGCTTGGTATTTAAAATTTAATACAGGCTTAGCGCACGGTTATTGATTTTATGATGATGGGTCTTTGCGGCACATTTTGAAGATGGCCCCGGTTCATCGTCGGTGTATCCTCGATGCTTCGCACCACATTCATACCTGAGATGACCTTGCCAAACACGGCATAGCCCCAGCCCCTTGGGGTTTTGACCCAGTGATCAAGGCCCTTGTTATCCACGGTGTTGATAAAAAACTGGGCCGATGCTGAATGCGGATCCGGCAGGCGCGCCATGGCAATGGTTCCCATTTTGTTTTTCAGCCCATTATCGGCTTCGCTCTGCACCATGCGCGGTGCCGGAATTTTCTTGAAGCCAAGATCAAATCCGCCGCCCTGGATCATAAAGCCCCGCATCACCCGATGAAAAATGGTCTTGGTGTAATGGCCCTCTTTTACATAAGCCAAAAAATTAGCGACCGTTTTTGGTGCCCGTCCTGGAAACAGTTCAACCATGATCACGCCATTGTTGGTGGTGATGGTTGCAACGGGGTTTTTCGCAGCCGCTGGCGTCGAAAACAAACCGCCGGCCAATACAAGCGCCAACACAATGGCGAAAAAAACATTTTGATACCGGAACATGAAACAACTCTCCTGAATTCCAAAAATATGGTGACCCCGAGAGGATTCGAACCTCTGACCCCCAGATTAGGAATCTGGTGCTCTATCCTACTGAGCTACGGGGCCCCATAAGCCCTATATAGCACCAGCCCTTAGTAAACCTCAGAAAATCAAGCAACTTACTCATGCTACCATACTGTAGGGCAATCGTGAATCCCCTTGAATTTGTGACAGAGTGGGTATCCGTTGTGACAGATTTGTGACAGCTTAGCGCTACTTGCTACTATGACGATATGCAATCTTTGGGTTGAAAAATGTGTCCTCGAGCCACCCCTAAAACAAATTGGAAACTGCCTAATTGGGTTTGTATTGATATTCCCTCAGAAAGATTAGAAGAAGTGCTCGATGCCTTGGAGAAAGGCGGGGGTAGAACGCTGACTGATGCTGAGAGGGCATTCGGCGAGCAGTGGGTGCGGTCGGCAGTTAATATTTATGAAAGCCAAGCGGATCAACTGGGCGGCGACGGAGATGGAACCGAGGCCCCCACACTAGGCGAGTGCGCGGCGGCGCTTGAAAAGATCTCGAAACAATCTGAGGCTCTAGCAAAGACTATTGATGAACTTGACGAGCTATCATGGATGGCAATCATGCGTCAGGGGGGCGAATTTTACGAAACATATGGAACACTTTTAAAAGGTGACCCCGCTGCCCTAGAGAAGAGTGCAAGAGTGCAAGACCCTAAACGTCCATTATCGATTAGTGTGATCTCCCCGTTGAAGCAATTGTCTGTATCGGCATCTTCTGCTGCTAAGAGGCTGTCTAACGTCAGCGCCTATGGGACAGATTAGGGGCATTGCATAAGAGAGGGTTTCTGGCACATCGTAATGACCCGAAGGGGAATGAAGATGAAACAG
>Ga0233439_10005064_pt1 | contig 12428 bp, 7 predicted proteins | sample SI_123_September_6_FD_182713 | JGI IMG/M metagenome (GOLD analysis project Ga0233439, IMG submission 182713) | Seawater microbial communities from Saanich Inlet, British Columbia, Canada - SI_123_September2016_100_MG | ecosystem: Environmental > Aquatic > Marine > Inlet | place: Canada: British... | reverse complement strand
CCATGAAATTTGAAATCCTGTTATAAATCCTGCTAAGCCTTTTCCTCCACCATTTTCTTCAAATGATCTTACAACAGGATTTTGTGTTGGATCAAATAAATTTGTTGGGTCTGGTGAGCGTCCAGCAACTGGCGCAGATGTTTGTGATGGTTCTGTTGTTATTGTTCCTTCGTACGGCATAAGATCTATAGGTTTTACAATCAATTTTCTTTTTCTTTCGTCATCACGTGACGTTACAATAACAGAGCCATCTGTCAAGACACTGACAACCTTAACAAACTCAGGTACAACAACGCGGTATACATCAGGTTTGGTAAAATTCTGGGTAACTAACGTTGCTAGCCCTCCAGCAAAAACCCCAACACCAATGTCATCATCTTTAATTCTATATCCTGAATTATATGTACTTGAAACAGGATCTGACGTTGGTCGTAATAAATATTTTGTGCCGGGAACGAGTACGTCGTAAAATTGCTGCGATGCAAGCGCTACAGCTGATTTTAAGCTTTTAGATTCACCAAATTGTGCTCCGTTTCCGCCAATGCCTTCAGTGCCAAACCCAAATAATCGTTTAAGTGAAAACCGTGAATAGTTACTTTTTATTAGATCGCCTATCCTTAATCTTATCATAGGTGAAGCCGCAGGAATCTGAGAGAATGGCATTATCATGTCAACATCACCATCACCATTATTAACAGAAATCTTTTGGCCTTTTGTATATTGAGGATATAACAGTGTTATAAGTTTATTTATTTTTTGATACATGATATCAAAATCAAGATAATTTGTCGAAATAATTGAAAAGTTAAACGTTATTGAACGAGTTGTTCCTGTATATGTTTGAATTGGTTCAACGCGACCCATACCGGTAATGCTGTTATATGAAGGCTGATATGTTTCATTTAAATCTTCAAGAAATGCATGAAATGAAATGATTTCGTTTGTTCGTAGATCATGAAAATAAAAAGGAACATATTCTGCTTCAAGCGAATCCTCTACCTTTTTACGCGTTGCTGAATCAATCCTTGCAGAACTGTTTTTATTAATTTTTATCTCGTCTCTTGAAAGAAAAATTGGTACGTTTTTATCTGTTACAATAGAAGCAGGTACAAGCAATACAGATCTAGAATTACCTGTCCTCATTGATAATCTGCCATGATAAAGTGAACCTGGTTTGTAGGTCCTATGCTGATATGGCTGAGGATATTTTTCTCTATCCAATTTATTAATTCCACTATGGCCGCCGTAATCTTTGTTTTCACTATTTAATTCTGAAAGCTTAACCTGGATTCGTTTCTCACCGATTATTGCAAAGTAATTCATCATTTTTATAATTTTTGAATTGCTTATTGCTTCAATAACAGCAAAAACATTATTAATGTCACTTTCGACAGTACCGCCTTGTGCAGCACGTTCAATTGTTGCACCTACTGTATTCATGCTTCTAAAAAACATTCGTGAAAATGTTGCGTAATAACCAGGCTGGGTTGCCGCATTTTCAAATGCAGTCAAGATGTCAAGAGGATTATCTGTATTAATACCATATAGTTCAAGTAAACCTTGATTTACAGACTCATCATAATCAAACATACCTGATTTAATATTGAAAAATCCTGAAACAAGATCAATAATATTTCCAAATACACCTGCAGGTTTATCAGATAAATGCTGGCCTAGTTTTTCTTTTCCTTGTGAATTACGCAAAACGACTTTTTGCTTTGCTATGCTGCCAAACAACAACAATAGCCCTTGCAATAATGCAAACGATAATAACATTAATGCAAAATGTAAAACCATAAGACTTAAAGGAAACAGCCCAGAAAAAAGTTGATCAGAATTTGTCATATTTCCTGATGATTTTGCTAATGAATAATATTCGTTATCATTTTCACGATAATTGGAGAGCTCTTTTGTATCAAGATTATTTACTTTTATTTCACTTAATACAGGATCTGAACCATTTCCACCTTCGCTAAATACTAATGCTTCTAGAGCAGCTACAGGATTAAGCTCGTTGTCATTTAGCATCCAACCACTAGCAGGTATTGTTCCGCCAAAGCCTAGTGTTTCTGTTTTTCCTAATCCTAATGTTGTATCAATTCCTGCTCTGCCTCCGCCACCAACAGCATCTCCCGTAGATAGCTTGGTCATAACATCACCTATTTTTTTCATTCGGTCTTTTGTTATTTTAGGAGGTGCAGGATTATATGAACCCATTCTTTTTTGTATAGGAATTCCATCTTGATCAAGATTTCTGAATCTTGATTCAATATCAAATCTATTAAATCCCTGTAATATCGAACTACCGTAAGGATTATCTGTATCAGTTTTTAAAACGTTATGTGAATTTTTATTATCAAAACTTTCTGAAGTTCCTTGTTGTTTTGATTTTATTGTATCAACTTTTTCTTTCTGCCCTTGCTTCCTTGCAGAAGACATATATTCACTATATGAATATGTTTTGTCGTTTGAAAAATCATTATCAAAACTATTTTCTGAGTTATTTGATTCTATGTCACTGCTTATTTTATAAACATTTTTTGATGTGTGTTTGTTTAAAAATTCACCAAGCGTAACTTTTTGCTGTTTTTTAATATCTTGCTGTTTTCCAGCTTCAGGCAAACCACCGTTATCGTCAACGTCAAGTTGGAATGATTGTTTTTTTATAATGTCTTTTGGATCTGCCATTATTTTTCTTTTCGAGGTTTACCTGTTTTTTCATTTATAACTGTTTGGTTATTAAATATGTCTTGAATATTTTTTTTGTTTGTTTCATCATGAACAATTTTTGCTGCATTTTCAAGTAATATTTTTGAATAATTATCAGCAACATATTCAATGCGTTTTTCAATAAGTTCCCTTTGTTCGTCAGATAGTTTTTTTGCTAGAGTTTTATATACCTTGTTTTCAAAAACGTATTCTAATATTTCTTTTTTTGTTTTCATTATAATCTTATTAAATATTATCAATCAGGTTTAAGTACATTTGGAATCTGAGCCGCTTGAGCTCCTGTGAATGCATAAAGCTGCTTACTACCATCTTTTGTTTTAATGCTGCCATCAGATAATGATGTAGCTAACGCCTCACCATCCATTTTGACATTCATATGAATATGGAATGCAGATCTTTTCACGTTCAGTGTAAAATGCTTTACGTTTTGCTGCGCAGCTTTTGCAAAATTTGTTAATGCAATATCTAACCCGCCACCTTTCAAAGGTATATCTGAAAATTCATCATTTATTGCATTTATTTGCATTACAACTTTCTTTATATCGTCAACTGCCTGGGCGCTGATATCTACACTTCCTAGCTTTTGTAATGTAAGATCAACTGTGTCGAGATACTCAGGTATAATTGTTGCTGCAGCCATCGTATTTTTTGCTGAAAACGCTAGATTGTCCATAAGACCAGTTATTGATTCAAACCCGGCAAATGCTTCTTGGTTTATTGTAATACCAACAAACTTTTTATTAACTATCAAGAAAATATCCGCCATTTTTGTTATTAATTGCTGCAAAGGTTCTTTCATTTTATCTAAGAACTTTGGAAAACCTGTTGCAATTTTGTCCCAAGCATCGCCAAACTGAAAAAAGTTATCGTTTGCTTTTATCATTTCAGGACTTGGTGTCATGACATCAAGAAGGCTTGTAACAATCTCCATAAAAGAACCTAATACCTTAATTGCCTCAATTTGTCCTGACGTTATTCCTTTGAGTTTTGGCAAGATCTTATCTACAAACATAAGAATTGCAGGCATTAATGAATCTTTTATGCCATCTAGCTGAATCTTTATCGCTCCGGCCGACGAAACTATCATATTCGTCCCGCTTCCAGCCCACGTAGCCTGTGCTTTAACAAGTGAATCAGATGGTGTCATTGAAGACAAAAGATTTCTTATCATATCAAACAAAGACCCAAGAGCACTAACTTTTTCAATATCTTCTTTGTTATATCCCGATAATGCTGATAGCAAATTAGGTAATATAAGTAAGACAACGTCATCTATAAAAATTATTATATTATCAAGCTGTGTTTTTACAGTTTTTGCTAGTACTCTCATTCCTCCTTTAACAGTACCTTTTTTGTACCATTTTGAGCTTGCATCCATAAGCGCATCCGAAGGTGTTATTGCTTTCAACAAAGGTGCTATAGCACCCAGCACTTGTGCTAGTGCCGCGGCTTTTTCCAAATCTTTGCTGTCTGCATCGAGCGCTTTTACTTGATCAACAATACCAGATATTAAAGAAGCTGACTCTCTAAGAAATGTTTTAGCAAGCTTTGTAACCGCACCAATTCTTTTGGTCATATTATCATCGACTATATTGGTAAACTTAAAAATACTAGGCCTAACTGCTTCCATTAGGCTAGCAAATGCTTTCAACATGTCAGATAATGGTGATAACATTTTTACAACTTTTACTGCTTTATCAACATTTGCTTCACTCATGAGTGATACTGAAATCAAAAGTTCGTCAATTAACTCAACGCTGGCTTTTGTAACTTTTCTCATTGCAAAGAATCCTGCAATAAATCCCAAAGGATTAAATACAGCTATTGTGCCGACTGCAGCAAGCACCAGCGCTACTTTGCCTATTGCTGTTATTATATCTGCGATAGGCAACATTATAGCTTCAACTTTTAAAATTGTTGAAGGCGTAACATGTGACGCCTTTATTACTATCTCAAAAAACTTAGCAATCGCTGGCATTACAGCGCCAACTCCTATAATAATTCCGGCACCGGCGAGTAACGCAAGAGCACCGGTGCCAGCGGACGCCATCATAAGAGCACCCAATCCTGCCAAACCTAAAGCAACAAGCCCAACAGGTACCATCATCAGTGCCAGAGAGGACATTAACATTCCTACTTTAGCTATATCGCCAAGATTAATTGACAAAGCGCCCAATATGCCCTGCCATCCTTTCATGATAAGCATCATTGCGGCGCCTAATGCAAAAACAACTGCTGCACCTACTGCAACATATGTTAGCATTTTTCCTGCGGTTTTGCCTGCGGTCCCAAGAAAGTTCACAAGTCTAGAAGCACTAGAGCCCGCCGCAGCACCAGAACCGGGCGCGCCTCGACCTGCGGCCAAGCTTTTTATTAGGTTATCAATTTTCTTGTTACCTTGGGTAACACTAGAAGCAACGCTTTGTAATTGCTGTGATTGTGCAGCACTTAATGCAGATGCGATTTGTTTTTTACCAAATATTTTTCCTGCAATAAGATTTGATATTGTTGCACCTGCAATATTAAACGTAGCACCAGCCGCAAACCTTGCAACCATTAACTTTGCAAACGTTGCTGCAAGTTTTGTAAGAACAGGTTTTATTTTTTCCATTAATTTTGAAAAAAGATTCTTAACTCCTTCAATAATCCTCTGGACTGTCTGCTGACCTTCCGGGCTCTTAAAATAATTAACAAGGGGTGCAAATATTTTTCCTAATGCAGTTGTCGGTGTGGTTATTCCTGTAGGATTCTCGATAAATGATATAATTCCTTCAAGAAGATCTGCAATACTCTTGACCATTTGTGGAAGAACAGATTTTGCAATAAACTTTGAAAACTTTGTAAGCATTTCCACAACGCTTTCTTTCATTGTTTTCCACATATCTGTTTTAAAAAAGTTTGTTGCAAAATCTGTTAATCTATTTCTTAAATTTTCAAAAGCTTTTCCTGCATCACCGCCCTTGGCAATTGTTGTGTTAAAGTCATCAATAATTGATTTTATCTTTTTAAACGTTTTTGTAAATGCGCCAAGAAACTTTCCAAGACCATTATCAAGAAATAGGTTTGCTAAGCCTCTTCCTGTTCGTCGCAATGTCCATTGAAACTTTTTAAGCGTCAACATAAGGTTTCGAAATGGTGCAGACATTTTCAATGCCGTTTCAAAACCTTTTAACAATGGCCCAAAGAAACCTTTTCCCATATCACCGCCACTTTTCACCAACCGTTCAATTGAATCACCTAATTTTGACATTGCCTCGGCTTGACTAAGTGGTTTCTTTTCTGCGTCTTTACTCGCCTTTTTTATTTCTTCTAATGACTTACCTTGGTTTTCAAGAGAAAATGCAGCTTTTGCAGTTTCTTCATCTAAGTTTGTTTGTGCGGCTAACAATTTTAATTGTTGTCTTGTCATGTTTGAAGCATCTTGACCTGCAGCAGCCATTGATTGTCTTAACATATCAATTCGCTCTGTTTCGGTTTCGGCCTGCATCATTTTCATGACATCAATATTTGCACCAAAAGCTTGTGCCAATTTATCTGCAGATTCAGCCGCTGTATCAAACGAATCAAATCTATCAAGAACACCCGCCAGCTTGCCTGCCTCAATACCCAATTGAGACGAATATGCAACTGATTCAGCCAATTGCTTATTGGTATGCGTAATAAATTGAGGCATCTTTTTGATTTCGCCCATTTGGCGCGCCATCATTTTTGCACTTCCTGCAAAAGCAGGACCCATTTGCTGAGCTAAATTATTAACTTCTGATAATTGTTGTTCTAATGTTTTTCCTGTTGTTTTTGCTTCTAGTGCAAATGATTTTAACCCATCAGCACTTAATCCCAATCCTTTTTGAAATACAGCTATTTTTCCTGCACCTGCACCTGCTAATTCATCTGCAAAAGCAACCGCATCAGCACCTAGATCTGAAAACAATTTTTGCATTGCTGCAATGCGCTCTGCAACGTTTCCAAAAACACGCATTGCAGATAAACCTGTTCCCATTAATGCAGGTTGAAGATTTTTTGATGTCTGTATAACAAGCGAACCTATTCCATCTTTTAATGAACCAAATTCTTCTCTAACTTTTTCATATGCCTGTGCTAACTCCGTACCTCCGCCGCCAGAGCCAGCCATATCAAATAGACCGCCAATTATTTTAAATGGTATTGCAAGAATTGATCTACCAACACTAAACATCCCACCTACGATTGATGTTGTTAATCCCCAAACACGTGTTAAAATTGCTTTTCCGAAACTAAACGTACCTTTTAATGACGAACCAACAGAAGCAAGACCTAATGCAAGATTCTTATTCTCTTTTATATATGCTTTAGCACCCTTGATAAGACCCTGCAATCCACCTTCTGCATTAACATATGCTTCGGCAGCTTTGTCATAAACATCTTTTTGCTTGTTAGCAGCATCTGCAGTTTTTTTAAGCGCTTCTTCAGACGTTTCTGAAAACGTCTTCATTTTATCAATAACCTGATCAATATCACCACTTGTCATTGCTTCTTTTATACCAATTTGCAATTGCAATTGATCTCGCAATTGTTTGGTAGAAGAAGCTAATGCAGCAGCACGTTGCTTAACGAGCTTTGTAAGCTCTTTTTCTAATTTAAGGTTATCAACAGCCATTTTTTATTTATAAGTTTATAAAGGCCAAGGAACGCCGGTTATTCGTTCAAATTCTTTACCTTTAGCATGCTTTAGGCCTAATTTTTGCATAACAGATTCAACTGTTGCGCCAGGTTTTTTAAGTTCATCATTAAATCGTCTAGAAGCCCTTAATGCATTGGCTAAAGCATCAATTTCTTGTTTTGTACCTTTAACCCGTAATTGTGAACTTTTTCCTAAAACCCATGCTGCAACTGCAGCCATAAATAATTTGCCTGGTAGGTTTAATTTAAACTTAAACATCATAGAACCTTTCAATTACATATAAATATAATTAATAGATGATTTATTACAATTTACGTAAACCTTCTTCCTCGTGGAGGCGGGTTTGCACGTGTTAATCCTGCCATTTGCCTGAGATGTGGATCATTACCATGTGTTGCTTTTGTAAGAGGTACCGTATCAGACTCTTCTGCTTGCTTGTTTGCACGCTTTAATTCGTCAACTAACCTATTAACAAACCATGTACGCTCAGCAATAGGCATTGAACGTACATCTTGATAAGTAAACCCACAATAATATGTAAGCAAGAAAAAAGATTCTAATATATAATCAACCTTAGCTCTTTGCGTTAGGCCAAAAAAAGCTCACGCCCATCGGGACACTTACCTCCGATAGCTCGCCACAATCAGGATTCGAACATACTATCTCTGCAGACATATCGATACCTGGTTCATTTTTATCAATATATTCTCTCAAGAATAATGAGTCAATTGCAGGCATATTTGTTGCAAACTTTGAAATTAATGTTCTATCTGTTCTTCCATTGACTGATAAAATTGAATGCTGTAATCTTGTGGTTACCAAACTATCTGACAAAATCTTTGCTTTCTTTTTTCTGTTTGAAGTCATGGTAATTTCTTCTTCATCTTTTCCTGTCAAGAACTTAAAATGTACAGTAGCTTTTGTCTTTGGTAAAAGAACTGAAAATTCATTTGTTCCTGCAGATACAGGATCAATGTCAAGCGTTTTAAGAGGCATTTGAGAAAGTTGAAAATCATGCTCTTGGATTTCAGAACACGTAGGACATGAAACAGATGTTTTATATGATGAACCATATCCTGTAATTCTAACTCCAACCATTATTGCGTTTCTATCGCCTGAAAGCATATTTGAAACATTTATACTTTTATCAACAAGACAAGATTGAAGCAGTTTTGTAATAACAGTTCCGTTTTTAATCAATGCTTTACTTGTAAGGATATCTTCTTCTTTTGCAGTCATTGATTTGATTTCGACAGTCTCTCGATTATGTAAAGTACTAGATACAGGATATACTTTTCCCGTGGACGGCAGAGGAACAGTTTCTACTGGTATTTCAAGTCCTAGCTCTTTTACCCAATTATTTGGATCAGGCTTGACATTTGGTGCATTCGGAACAACTTCACGCTGTTGTGTAGTTTGATCTTGAGTAAAAACGTTATTTTTATCTTCTCTTATATCTGACATATGATTTACCTCAATAAATTAATCTAATACTGAATAAATTAATACCTATGTACTAATTTGTAAATTCGTATTCCTGTTTATTATTAATATCCTGAATAATTTTTAACCTAAGGTTATCTACAGGTAATACTATTACATCTTTTTCGGTAAAATCGATTGTGTTGCCAATACTTTCTGTTTTATCTGCACCAAAACAGCTCACTAACGTTGTTGATATCAACATTGCAAAAATTAGTTTTTTATTTTCATTTGTAATCATAAAACCTCAATTGGGTAATATATATCACAAAATAATATTTTTTTAAAAAAAAGTATCAAAAATAAAAAAACGGCCTCAAAGAAGCCGTTTTTAAATAATAATGTTTTAAAGCTAGACTGTATCAGTATTGTAGTACGCAGTTATCAAAACGTAGCGTTAATGCGATTTCTGTCATATCACTACCATCATATGAAAGATCATTAAAGTTTGCGTCTGTAATGAATGCACCTTTAATATCCCATAATTCTACAACTGTGCCAACAGGATCAAGCATTTTTAATTGAATGTCACGCTTGTAAAAGTCAGCATAACCACTTCTGCCTGAAACAGATTCATAATGCAAACGAACCCATTCCATAACTTGCTGTGCACCAGAAGGAGCAATTGGATCATGCAGGGTTACACCCATTGTGCCGAACGTTGTTTTACCTGCAATATAACGCGTTGCGTTAATGTAAGGTACTGCAACCTCTTCTGTTGTAATCTGCGGACGAGCAGCTGTCTTCAGCAAGAATGAGTCAATACCTTCGATTGCTAATACCCAGCGAAATTTACGCTTTGGTTCAAATCTATTGGGTAACATTTCTGATACGCTAAGTGTTTCGGCCATTATAATCTCCTAATAATCTCTTTCCTATAAATATCAATTAAAGCTTAATTTATTCTATTAAATTGTTCCTGGATTTTGAATCTCGAAGTCAAGTGATATAAATTCCGCGGTTCTTGTAGGCTGTACGAATATCTTTCCTCTAATTGTATTATTTAATACGTCAGCCTGTGTAGTTGTTGTTGTATCAATTCTAACCTGATATCTCTCCAGGCCTGATTGACTTTGCACCGTTGATAATACTGGCTCAACGGCTGCAGAGAATCTTTCAAGAGTTGATACTCTGTTTGGTTCGAACAAGAATGAATTTGCAATCTCTCTAACCTGTCTGCGGATATAAATCAACAGTCTTCTTACGTTAACTCTGTCAAGTGAAGAGTTTTTAACTTGTAATGTCTTTTGACCATTAATAAAGACTTTTCTTCCCGGCATCTTAACAATTGGGTTAACGTCTGCCTCATAAAGATCATCTTGATTCTTTTTTGATAGATTGACAATTGGTAATGTTGCGTTATCAATCGTACCTCTTATAAGGCCAGCTGGTGCAAACCATTCGAATCCAATTCTATCATTCAAGCTGTATGCACTGAGTGCACCAACTGATGCCGGTAATTCCTTTTCACCTGTACCATCACCTGCATCATACATAATATCAGGATAGTAGCATGTACTAAATGATGTATCCAATTTTCTTGTTTTGAATTTTGTTACAGTATTTCCAACACTATGACGCTGCAAAGAAGATGTTAATAATGTGTTTTGCTGATCGTAATTATCAATGTCCATAATATATAGAGCATCAAAACGATTCTTTACTGCCTCGATGGCTTCGTCAGTGATCGATGCCTCTCTAATACCTGGAATGGCTAGTAACTTAATGTCAACATCTGCAGTGTTTTCCATGATTGATATGGCTTTTCTATGAGATGCTATAGTAGAGCCTTTTTCAAGACCTCTATTTGTATTTTGAATTTCATCTCTTGCAGAAAGGTTATTTAATCTTGATGAATCTCGATCAAAAACGTTAACGCCGTTAAATCCACCTTGCATGATTGTTGTAAACTTAAATAAGTTTCTTAAAGTTTGGCTATCCAAATCTTTTGCAGGATCAAACCCTCGTAGCCTATCACCTACTCTTGTTGGTATAGAAACAAATGAGCCGCTTCTGATATATTGCCAGGAAGACAGGCCATCATGAACACTGTCAACAGGCGCAGTCGTTGCGACATCGACAGATGTATCGTATGTTAATTCAATGTTTTCAAGTGAAAATCCATTATAATGGAATCTATCAGAATCCAAGATACCATGAGTTGAATTATTTGCAAGACCATGCGTGCTACCTGTCATTGCATTGAAATCTGATGTTCTAAAATTGGGGAAATATTGTGTATAAGATTTTATTGTGTTGTTAATCTTTTTACTTTTGTTAAGAAGTGATATGTTGTTTGATAAGTCAAACTGAATACCCCAGTATAAATCAGTGTTTGACGTAGGAGCAGTGCTTACCTTAAGATTCTTTCTCAAAGGAAGCGGAGGCTGTACGGCATGCAGAAGTGTTTTTGCGTCTGTTTGAGTATGAATTAGGTCACTTTCGACGGCCAAGCTTCCTGATGTAACCAAGAAATCAGGGCCTCTAAATCCAACTGGTAACGCATTCTTTGGAACATTTTCGTCAGTAATATCAGAAGAAACTTCAACACGTACGTATCTGTCTCTATTTGCATAACTGCCTTCAAGTATTAATTTTTGTTTTCCTTCAGGCTTATCAAAATCATAAAATACTCTTTGATCACCAATAACTTTTGCAATGTACCTATCTGACATTGGGTTTAAATCAACAAGATGACTTGATAATGGCCTGCCAGGATCTGTATCTAATGAGTTAAAATCCCTAATTTCAACAATGAATGTTCCGTACGGATCATTTAGATCTGCAGACGGAGTTAATGCTTTGATTGATATTTTAAATTTATCATTTGCATGTGCACCATCATCTCTTGAGTGCAACCTAAATAGATTGTATTTTGTAACACCGAATTTTTGTGATGCAAACCAAGGCGTTTTTGGCGTAGTGAATCTATCATTGAATCCTTCGAAGTTTGGCTGTGTTGCAGAAGATGTATCTCTTGCGATAGAACCTGTTGTCAGGAATACGCAGTTTTCATTATCTCTGTGATCCTCACCTTCGTCATGATCCAAATACCCTGAACCTGTTACGACAGCTGTTGATGGATGTATATCGTACCAAGAATGTAGATAGTGACCCTTTTCTTCAATTTTTAAAGGATCAGTATTTAGAACCTTTGAAATATAATGTTGTTCATCAGGATCAAAAGAAAATTGAATTTCATTTGGATTTGTAGCAGTTCCTATAAGTCCATTAAGAAGAATTGTTGCAGTTTGTGTTCCTGCTAAAATTGAACCTGTTATTGCACCTGATAACTGATCAGCATTAGTAAGAGTTTCTGAACCTATTGTTGCAGAACCATTTCCTAATGAGTTTGCGGCTGGCACGCCTGCGATTGTATGAGTACCTGCATAAGAACCGCTATTATACGAAGAAGATAGTCGCATTATAACACCGGAAGGTGCCATTAAAACACCGCGGATAATAGGATGACCTGCGTCCGTATCGGCTCCTGCATATGTAAGGCCGGCATCACTTAAATAAGTGGAACCGTTAGACTCTGACATATATGCACCTA
>Ga0233439_10005061_pt1 | contig 12430 bp, 10 predicted proteins | sample SI_123_September_6_FD_182713 | JGI IMG/M metagenome (GOLD analysis project Ga0233439, IMG submission 182713) | Seawater microbial communities from Saanich Inlet, British Columbia, Canada - SI_123_September2016_100_MG | ecosystem: Environmental > Aquatic > Marine > Inlet | place: Canada: British... | reverse complement strand
TCGGCTGTTGAACCCTTTGAAGGCGCAGCCACGGGCGTTGGCGGCATTATTCGTGACATCTTCGCCATGGGCGCTCGCCCCATCGCACTGCTCAATTCACTGCGATTCGGCCAGCCCGACAACGCCCGCACTCGATATCTCTTGAACGGTGTAATAGGTGGAATTTCCTCCTACGGAAACTGCATCGGCATTCCCGACGTTGGTGGCGAAATATTTTTCTCCGACACCTACAAAGGCAACCCGCTCGTGAACGCAATGTGCGTTGGCCTGATCGAAAACGGCAAGATGGCAAGTGCATCGGCTAAAGAGCCCGGGGATTTGCTTTTGCTCGTTGGCGCCGATACCGGACGAGACGGCATTCACGGCGCGTCGGGTCTAGCCTCACGAGCGTTTGAAGAACAAGCCGAGATGCGTTCAGCTGTTCAGGTCGGTAATCCCTTCCTTGAAAAGGTGCTGATTGAAGCCTGTCTCGAAGCTCTCGATCTGCCCGGCGTTGTAGGTCTACAAGACTGCGGAGCCGCTGGAATAACGTCGGCTGCTATCGAGATGGCCGAACGATCCGGAATGGGCCTAAAACTGCTCATCGACGAAGTACCTCGACGTGAAGAAGGCATGACTCCATACGAAGTGATGCTCTCTGAATCCCAAGAGCGAATGCTTCTTGCCGTAACGCCCGGACAAGAAGGTCCTGTATTTGACCTGTTCAAGAAATGGGACCTCGATGCAACGATCATCGGAAATTTTGAACTAGGTGAGAATGTTCGAATTTACGACGAAGGCGTGGAAATAACTTCTACCCCCGTAATTACTCTTACCGACGCACCTGAGTACAAGTTCACCGGAGTAAAGCCCGAATGGCTAACGAAGCTCCAGAACGCTGATCTCTCTGCGAACCCGATTCCATCTGAGTCCCCTGCCGATCTGCTTTTGAAGATGCTTGCAGCCCCCAACATCGCATCCCGATTTCCAATCTACCGTCAGTACGACTATCACGTGCAGACGAACACGGTTGTCGAACCCGGCGGCGACGCCGCTGTGTTGCGACTCAAAGGCTCGAAGCGAGGCATCGCGGTATCGACCGACTGTAACGGCAGAATTTGCTACCTCGATCCCGAGATCGGTACAGCAATAGCGGTGGCTGAAGCTTGCCGGAACCTCTCTGTCACTGGAGCAACGCCTGTGGCACTTACGGACGGACTCAACTTCGGTAACCCAGAGACACCAGACGTTCAGTTCCAACTCACTGAGTCAATTGCCGGAATGAGCCGTGCGGCTGAAGCGTTCGAAATTCCGATTGTTAGCGGTAATGCCAGTCTGTACAACCAATCGCAAGGCACCGACATCTTCCCGACTCCAATCATCGGCTCGCTCGGACTTCTTGAAGATGTCGAGAAGCACGCCACAGCCGGATTCAAATCGGATGGCGATGTAATCGTTCTACTTGGAACCGATTCCACTTGGGACGACATCGATGGTATTGCAGGAAGCGAATACCTCGATTTCATTCACGGTAAAGTCGAAGGTCAACCAAAACTCGATATAGATCTTGAAATTCGTACTCAGGCAGCCTGTCGAGAAGCAATCACCGGCGAGCTAATCGCATCCGCTCACGACGTGTCCGACGGTGGCGTTGCCGTTGCTATCGCAGAGAGTGCGGTAATCGGTGAGATCGGCGCTTCGATCAAATCAGCCCCCGAAGAACGATGGGATGCCGCAATGTTCGGCGAATCCCAGTCGAGAATTCTCGTTAGCGTGAAGCCCGAAAACTTGGCTGCGGTCGAAGCGATCACTGCGGCAAACAACGTTCCGTCTGTAGTCATTGGTAGCGTAGGCGGCGACACTCTGTCATTAGGCGACTCGATTTCGTTACCACTAGCTGATGTCGATGATGCCTGGAAGAACGGTTTCAGCCGGGCGACTTCCGACTAACCGCTGATCGAATACCGAATCTTTGACAACTCCAACCCAAACGGCGATTTCTGCCTTGATCGAACAGTACGATGCACTGTTTTTCGACTCGTTCGGAGTGCTGGTCGATGGCGTAGACGCTTTGCCGGGTGCGGTCGATTTAGTCGACCGTATGAATGCCGACCACACGAACTACTTCGTGGTCACCAACGATGCATCGGCTTCACTCGACTCACGAGTTGAAACTTTCGCTTCCAAAGGATTCAATATCCCGAAAGAACGGATCATCAACTCAGGTTCGCAAATTACGGGCTATATCGCTGAGCACGATCTACAGGGCGCTCCCACTCTGGTTCTTGGCACGCAAGACGCCAAAGACTACGCGACCGATGCGGGTGCAAGACTGGTGAGTCTCGACAGCAGCGAAGAGCCTGACGTCGTTGTGCTCGGGCATAGCGGTCCGTACGACTGGGAATCGACTCTGGAAGAACTATTGACGCTATTCAGTCGACGATTTCAACAGAACAATCCAGTGCGCTTCGTCCTGCCAAATCCTGATTTCATCTACCCAAACGGACCCGGTGTCTTTGGATTCGGAGCGGCAGCGTTTGTGAACGCGTTGGAGCAAGCGCTTGAGCGGCTTCACGGTCCGCACGATTCACTGGTCGCTACCAAACTCGGAAAACCGTACGCACCTATATTCAATGCGGCGATCGATCGCGCCGGCACAACCAACGCGGTGATGATCGGCGATCAACTGGAAACCGACATTTCGGGAGCCAATTTAGCGGGTATGGATTCGGCAGTCGTAACGACAGGAATCAACCGTCGATCGACACCAGACGAGTTCGAAGATGTGCCGGATGAGCTAACTCCACGGTATATTCTTGCGTCTCTCGTATAAAATCAGTAGATATCTCGGTTACGAAAAACCACGCGAGTGCTTTAGCGCTCGCGTTTTCATGTAGTTCTAGCTCTCACAAAAAATGCCAACTTACGTTTACAAATGTGTCGAAAACAAACATGTTTTCGAATTGATCCAGAAGTTCAGCGATGACCCCGGCGCCGACTGCCCAACATGCGGTAGCGAGTCGAAGCGACAGATATCCGCGCCGACTGTTATCTACAAAGGTTCCGGTTTTTACACCACTGACTACGGATCGGGCTCAGCGCCAGGCACCAAGTCCAACGGCGGTTCTTCGAACAGTGTCAGCTCGTCATCTGATTCTGACTCTGACTCTGGCTCTTCGAGTTCGAGCTCTTCGGAATCGAAGTCATCCGACAGCAGCAGCAGTTCGGACAGCAGCTCGCACTCTCATGGTGGCGGATCGAGTCACTCTCACGGCGCTGGAAGCCACACTCACTAGGTAGTACGGACAACATGCGCGCTGTTATCCAACGAGTAAACCGAGCTTCAGTCAGCGTCGCTGACGAAACAACAGGTTCGATTGAACGTGGTCTTTGCCTACTGATCGGCATAACTCACGACGATACCCAAGACGATCTAAACTACATCGTCGACAAAACGCTGAACATGCGAATCTTTCCTGAAGAATCTGGTGACTCAGGATTCGACCAGTCGGTACAGGACGTAGCTGGCGGTATTCTCCTAGTCAGCCAGTTCACTCTTTACGCAAGCACCCGTAAAGGTCGCCGCCCCGGATTCATGGACGCAGCCCGCCCCGAGCAAGCGGAACCCATGTTCAATGAGCTTGTCGATTCGATCAAGCTGAACAGCGGCTTACGGGTGGAAACAGGTGTGTTCGGAGCGTCTATGAAAGTCGAAATCGAAAATGCGGGTCCGGTGACGATCATTCTAGATTCGGAAGATCGCAACACACCGCGTCGCAGCTAGTCTTCAGCGTCGATCCTATTCGTGATTTTATTCCGGTGACCAACTAGCAATCGTGCCAGCGCCCACGCTGACGGGCTCATCGACACCGCCTGCGTCCCAAAGGTCTCAGGCGTTATTCGTTTCGTAATCGAGAGAGATATCTAACGCTCGCACCGAGTGAGTGAGTGCGCCGACCGAAATAAGATCGACACCGCTCTGTGCGACTTCAGCCACGTTTTCCAGCGTGACATTCCCCGAAGCCTCAACAACGCAATCGGCAGCGATTTGGTCAACTGCGTTACGCATTTCTGATGGTGACATATTGTCGAGCATAACGATATCTGCGCCGGCAGCCGTCGCTGCGAGTGCAGCCTCGATCGTTTCGACTTCCACTTCAATCTTCACGGTATGAGGCGCTCTTGCCCTAGCCCGCTTAATCGCTTGGCTTAGGCTCACTCCCTCGCCCGACAATGCAGCGAGGTGGTTGTCTTTTATCAGCACGCCGTCGGTGAGATTCATACGGTGATTACGACCGCCACCAATAGAGACCGAGTACTTGTCGAGCAATCGCAGGCCCGGAACCGTCTTACGAGTGTCTGTGATAGACGCTGTGGTGCCATCGACAGCCTGCACATACCGGTCGGTCAGCGTCGCGATGCCGCTCATACGCTGTAGGAAATTAAGGGCAGTCCGCTCGGCGGTAAGGATCGATGCCATTGAGCCGGAAATAATGGCGACAATTTCGCCGCCTTCAACTCGATCGCCATCAAGCAATTTTTGAGTAAATACCAAATCAGGGTTTACGCGCTTGAATGCCGCCGCCGCCACGTCGAGCCCTGCAAGAATTCCCGGTTCTTTTGGAATCAGCGAAGCACGAGCTTCGAGATGTGAGGGGATAAGCGCCGATGTCGTAACGTCAGCACCAACTGAATCTTCTTCCAGCGCACGATCAATAAATATTTCGAGTTCACGTGGAGTTAAGAGCATTCTGATTCTCGAAAATTAGCCGTGATTATTTGGTTGAAAATTACTCAGCGACTTCGAGCATTCGCTCAAGTGCCACCAAAGCGTTGCGCTGAGTCTCAGGTTCAACCTCAATACGATTGATAGCGAGACCAGCCATGATGCCTTCAAGCACCCACAGCACGTATGCCGGGTGGATTCGGTACATCGTTGCACATGGGCAAACTACCGGATCAAGGCAGAAAATATCCTTGTCGGGATTTTCAGCGGCCAATCGTCGAACCATGCTGATCTCGGTTCCAACTCCCCAAGACGAACCCGCAGGTGCGTTGGCGATGGTTTCGAGAATCAATTCAGTCGAGCCGTACATATCCGCTGCCGCAACAACTTCCTGAGTGCACTCGGGGTGAACGATAATCGTCGTTTCCGAATTACGCTCTCTCGCCGCATCGATCTGATCGACTGTAAAGCGGGTGTGAACGGAGCAATGACCCTGCCAAAGCAATACTTTGGCGTTCTTGATTTCGTCTTCGGAAAGACCGCCCATCGGCAGGAACGGATTCCAAAGAGCCATTTCGTCTTCTGAAATGCCCTTTGCGATTGCGGTGTTACGACCAAGATGCTGATCAGGAAGGAACAGTATCTTTTCGCCTCGCTCAAACGCCCAGTCGAATGCTTTGTCGGCGTTCGAAGAGGTGCAAACGAGTCCGCCATTCTTGCCGCAGTGAGCTTTGATCGCTGCAGCAGAGTTCATATATGTGATTGGGATAACGCTCTCGGTTGAACCAAGAACGGATTCAATATCGTCCCAACAATCGGTGACGTCGGCTGATTTCGCCATGTCGGCCATCGAGCATCCTGCAGCCATGTTCGGCAACAACACGTTCTGGTCAGGCGACGTGAGAATATCGGCTGTTTCAGCCATGAAGTGAACGCCACAGAAAATAATCCACTTGGCGTCTTTAGTCTCAGCAGCCATTTTCGATAGCTTGTACGAGTCGCCAGTGAAGTCAGCGTACTTGATCACATCGTCACGCTGATAGTGATGACCCAGAATTACTGCTTTAGTACCGATTTCTTTGCGAGCAAATTCAATACCTTCAGCGATTTCCTCAGGAGTCAACTTCAAGTAGCGAGTTGGCACTTTCTGCCAACGCACACCAGCCTGAAATTCCTCTTCAAGGGTTTTTGTTCGCAGGTTGCCATCAGTCTGGCAAAAAGCCGACTGTTCCAACTCCGTAATCGGAATCGTTGTCTGCTTTGTGAACGCAGTCGTCATACGACCGGTACCTTTTCCTTATTTACCGTGGCTGTGGTCGAAGATGAAACCAACTCCGACTCCAGTGACCACGGTGAACTATCAGTTATTTCAACTCGAACAGTCTGCCCCGGTTGCGGCTCGGGCACGCTTCCGTCTCTGGCGACTGGCACCTCTATGTAAATTAGTTTATCGCCTCTACTACGCCCGTGCACCCTACCCCGCTTGCGACCTTCGACCAGTACATCGAATTCAGTTCCAACTAGAAGAGCGTTATTTTTGAGCTGAACTAGCTGTTGAAACTCGTCGACAGCGACTTTTCTCGCCTTCTTGACAGCCCTTGGCACGTCGTCGGTCATCTTGCGAGATGCGAACGTGCCTTCACGATACGAGTATTCAGAGGTGTGAACCTTCGAGAATTCAACGGATCGAAGAACATCCATCGAGCGCTCAAACTGCTCGTCGGTTTCGCCACTGAAGCCAACGATGAGATCGGTCGTCAATGTGACGTTGGGGATAATGTCTTTGATCTGGGCAATCTTGTCGAGGAACTGCCCAATCGTGTATCCCCGCCGCATGTTCGCCAGCATCGTATCGTCCCCCGCCTGGTACGGCAGATTGACCATCTCGCAAACCTTCGGGAGATCTCGAATCGACTCGATTATTCTTAGCGACATATCGTTTGGGTGCGAAGTCATAAACCTGATTCGTTCGAGACCATTGATCTCGTGAACCATCTCGAACAAGTCGGCTAGATCGAGTCGAGGCCGAATGTCGTGACCATACGAATCGACGTTTTGACCGAGCAAAGTGATGTCTTTCACTCCACGATCGACCATCATTTCGGCGTCATGAACGATATCGGCAGCCGATCGACTGTTTTCTCGTCCTCGACGATAAGGGATGATGCAGAAAGTACAGAATTTATCGCAACCGTGAACGATCGGGATGAACGAAGCTACGTTCGGATTTTCCGGAATTGCTCCGGCAAGGCATCCTTCAGGATCGAGTCCGTGCTTCATGCCAGCAGTTTCGAGGATTGGTTCGAATTCCTGAGGTCGTGCCCAAACATCGACGTACGGGAACCGACGCTTGAGCTCTTTTTGCTCTGGCCCAACCATGCAGCCCATCACAGCGATCATACGATCGTCATTGCCCTTCGTTCGCTTGCCGAGTCTGCCTAACACACCTGTGGCAGAGTCTTCCGCAGACTGGCGAACTACGCAAGTGTTCAACACAACCACATCGGCGTTCGCCATGTCGTCGGTCGAATCGAATCCCATATTTGAGAATCCGCTGGACAGACGATCAGAGTCAGATGTGTTCATCTGACAACCGACGGTCCATACGTGATAGCTAGGCAATTTTTAGGCTGTTAGGGTGGTCGAGATCCTGATGGTTGGGTGTAATGCCCAACCAGATAGAACTCGACTTTGTGAATTAATTATCCAACGGTAAGCGAATAAGGATATCTCGGCTACCGACCACACACAAAGCGCGAAGCAAAAACACACCTTTGGCGGTTATCATCAATCGGCGATATTTAGCTGGTAAAGTCGGCAATATCGACCAGAGCCAATAAGCAGTGAGCGGAGTAGTGGAACCAGTGCCAGAACAAGCGCAAGTAAACGTGGGACTCATCGGATGCGGATCAATGGGATCCGAACTAGCGAGAGCAGTTCACAAGGGTGAAGCGGGCTCGGCGCGAATCATTGGTCTGTTCGACGAATACCAACCCGGCCGTGAAGCGCTTGCTAAAGAACTCAGCACGGGAAACGCCTCTGCGCCAGTTCAGGTTGAAACAGTCGCAGAACTCGTAAAACTCCCAAATATCGATCTCGTCATCGAATGTGCGTCTCAGGTCGCTGTTGTCGCTCACGCTGAAACGGTGCTCAGCTCCGGTGCCTCGATGCTCGTAATGAGCTCGGGAGCGATGATTTCGCCCGACTTCTTGCGAACTGTCTCTGCGGCAGCCGAGAAGTCAGGTGCGTCTATCTACATCCCTTCTGGCGCAGTCGGTGGAATCGACGCACTACGGGCTTCGAAGGCATTGCTCGAAGAAGTGACTATCGTTTCGACGAAGAAGCCGATCTCGCTAAGCGGAGCACCCGGTTTTGCCGACTGGGAAGACAAAGAAATCACCGAATCAACTGTTATTTTCGAGGGCTCAGCGACTGAGGCGGTTGGTCTGTTCCCGGCGAACGTAAACGTTGCTGCGACTGTCAGCATGGCGGGAATCGGACCTGACGCAACGAAAGTCCGAGTAGTCGCCGATCCAGACTCCCCGGGCAACGTCCACGAGATCAACGCGATAAGTAAGGCAGGGAAGTTCTCGTTCAGATTCGAAAATATGCCGCACGAGACGAATCCAAAAACCAGTTTCTTGGCGGTATTGGCGGCGATAGAAACATTACGTTCGATCTGTGAGCCGGGTCTACGAATCGGGACTTAGGGTTCCCCTGAACGCGCACACCGTCAGTCCTCCCCCGGACAGGGGGAGTTAGAGGGGGAGATTACGGCGCGTGCCCAAGTCGTCCGACGACGCCCGAAGCACAACGAAGTAAAAATGGCGGAGGGTGCGGGATTCGAACCCGCGAGGGAGCTTAACACCCCCAACCCGCTTAGCAGGCGGGCGCACTAGGCCACTATGCGAACCCTCCGCGGAAGATGTGCCAGTGCGAACCAATTCAATATATCTTCACACTCCTTGATCGGCAAAGGAGTTCTGCATGAATCTTTTGATATATCGAACCAAATTCACAAGCGTTCCGACAAGCCACTCTCTTACTTGATAAGCCGACGCCTTAGCAGGAAGATCGCCGCAGGCCAGATAATCGCCGTAAGCGCAATCATGTACAACGCCGCCCAGAGATGGGTAATGTCGAGACTTCCGAGTGCGAATCCTCTTGCAATGTGAACCGCTGAGGTAAGTGGCATGAACCATGCGATCGGTTCTACCCAGTCGGGAAGTATCGATATCGGGAAGAACGATCCTGAGAAGAAGAACATTGGCGATGCGACCAACGTGAACACAAGCGTTAGGAACGTTGTGTGCGGAGCTACCGCAGAGAACAAGAACCCAAGCGCACCGAACGTAATTCCAACCATGATCGCCGGAATAATAATTCCGATCGCTTCCCAGTGATTCAGCCACCCGAACAATGCCGCAACGATCGCGGTTCCTACCACCGTCATGATCGATCTGGTGACCGCCCACAGAATATCGCCCATGGTGATTTCAGTGATCGTTATCGGCGTTGTCAGCGCCGTTTCATATACGTCGTTATCTATTCGGTTGTACGCATTCCACGACGTTTCAAACAGTGCGTGGAACATCGCGTTTCCCATTATTAACCCAGGAGCTACGAACTCGGCATATGAAGGAGCACCTTCGACTCCGTCGATTAGCTTACCGACTCCAAATCCGACCGCCACAAGAATGATGACCGGCTCGATTAGAACCCAAGTGATCACGAATTTCCAGTATCGAACAAACGATACCGCGTGACGAAGCCAGAGTCCGGTGACGCTTCTACGGCGAATGCCAGGGGTTGGAATTGCGAGGTTCACTATCCGTCTCTCAGTTCTCGTCCTGTTATCGCAAGGAACACGTCTTCTAAATTACCGGCACGATACGACGTTCGTACACCTTCAAGATCTTTGAGACCAGAAAGGTCAGGGCGATCGCCGTTCGCACCCGTCACGCTGATCAAGGCTCCGACTTCTCGGAACGTAATATTGTGTTCGGTCAGATATGCCCGAACGGTGCGTATGGAAACTGGGGACACTCGTAACTGCGTAACTTCTTTCGGAGCGTGTCGTTCGATCATTTGGTCAGGCGTGCCCTCATCGAGAATCTTGCCGTGGTCCATGATCGAGAGTCGATCACACAGAATGGTTGCCTCTTCCATGTAATGCGTCGATAGAAGCACCGTCACACCGGCGTCCTTGAGTACAGCCAGTTCTTCCCACACTCGATTCCGACTCTGTGGATCGAGTCCGGTCGACGGCTCGTCCATGACGATCACCTTCGGACTAGTCATCATCGAGCGTGCAATCGCCAGCCGACGTTTCATACCGCCGGAAAGTTCGTAGACATTCGACTTTGAGCGATCTCTAAGGCCGAAGAACTCAAGCACCTCATGAGCACGATTTTTGGAATCTTTCCTTGAAAGACCCGCCAAAAATCCGTGCAGAAAAAGGTTTTGAAATACGGTTAGCCCGTTATCGAGCCCATCGTGCTGAGTCACAACGCCCATCACTTCACGAACGGCTCGGTTGTCTTTCACACCGTCGATCCCCGAAACGGTGATCGCTCCGGAGTTCGTAGGCGATAGTCCGCTGAGCATCCGCATCGTGGTGGTTTTACCAGCACCGTTCGGACCCAGCAGGCCGTACGTTTCACCCGGTTCTACAGTGAACGAAATACCATCGACTGCCGCGATATCGCCGTATATTTTTCGAATTTCATCAGCCTTAATCACCGAACCATCGGGATTTAGCGTGGCGGCTCTATTCAGTTGCGATTCGTTGGTCAAATTGCCTCTTCAAGCACGAGTCATTGCAATGCAATCAAGTTCGTACTATTCACTAAAAATGTGGGTTAGTCGTCCGAGCCCTCAGGTTTTCCAGCACCCGGAGTATCACCAATCCACACTTCTCCGCCCACAAAGAGTTCTTTCTTCCAGATCGGAACGATCTCTTTCAAGCGGTCGACGAAGTACAAAGCCGATTCGAAAGCTGGTCGCCTGTGAGCCGAGCCAACGGCAACGACCATGCTCGTTTCGCCGATATCGACTCTCCCAGTGCGGTGGGCGATAGCGATTTTCCCTAGTTCCCACTTTTCCCGCATTTCGACAATGATCTCGGCGATCTTGTTTTCAGCCATCGGCTGATATGCCTCGTAGTCGAGGTACTCGACATTGCGACCCTCGTTATGGTCGCGGGTGACTCCTAAGAAAGTCACAACAGCGCCATCAACACCGGTTATAACGAAATCTGTAAGCGGCTTTTCTTCCAGCTTGTCGGGAGTGATGAACACCCAGTCGAACTCTGTCTTGATATCGCCAGAGCCACCACTTACAGGCGGAATAAGTGCGATCTCGTCACCGGCTTTCACGGGTTGATCGCCTTTTACGTACTCATTGTTGAGCGCCAGCATCACGCTAGTTCCGGGTTGCGGATCCTTCGGTGCCGTTTTTCGAGCAGCTACCACCGCGTCATCAACAGTCATGCCCTCGCCCCACGGGATAACGACACTTCTGGTTCCGGCTCGCTCGCGCAATACAGCGAAAAACAGAACTGATATTTGTTGGTCGGAATTAGTCAAAGGAGTTAATCAGAAAATCGTTACCGGTCGATCAGCGTTAGATGCACATCAGGTTACTGCCGAACCTGCCCTACTGGGTACGATTCATGTCACCAGAAGTAGTTAGGTTTCGCCATGTCTCAGATATGTGGGGTAGGATTTCGAGCATCTAATTCTAAACAGCATCAAGGATCTCTAAGAGGAAACAGAATGAGCGAATCCGTTGATCCATTGGTCAAAATCACACGCGTTCCTGAACGTGGTGCTTACGATAAAGAATCGATCTACTCGACTTTCGACGATGGATACTTGTGCCACGTGGCGTACGAATCTGATCACGGACCTGTCGTTCTTCCCACGCTTTACGGTCGACACGAAAATTTCATCTATTTCCACGGTTCCCCAGCGGCAGGAATGTTTCGCCGGGCAAATTCTGACGTGAACATCAGCCTAGTCGTTACTCATGTCGATGGATTCGTTCTCGCCCGCTCGCTGTTCCATCACTCAATGAACTACCGATCTGTCGTTGTAATCGGAAAGGCAGAAAAAGTTGAAGATCCTAAAGAAGTGATGCACGGTCTTGAGGTAATTACCGAGAACTGCCTACCGGGTAGATGGGATGAAGCTCGCCAGCCTAATGACGTCGAGCTGCGACAAACTACGGTTTTTCGCCTCGAACTCACAGCTGCATCAGTAAAGGCAAGAACTGGTGCACCGGGCGACGACGCGGAAGACATCGATCTCGATATATGGGCTGGCGTATTTCCGGTAGTCAGCGGTGTCGGCAATCCGATCCCTTCACCCGATTTCACGGCGGGGACCGACCTGCCGTCATCTCTCAGAACGTTCCGTCAGATACCCGAAGATGCTTGAACGTCTTGCCGATAATCGACAATTATTTGTAGGCTAATTGCAGTCGAAAGCTAAAACGAGTTCAAACTCCGCCTTCAAGCCCCTTTGACCTGCAACGTAATGGGCAATACAATTTTAGGTCGATTATGTTTGAACTCTCGCATTGGGCTGGAGTCTGACAAATATCTTTTCCGCCGTCTCCTTAATTACGGCACGGAGTGATTTCACGAATGGTTCGAATCCGTCTTAAACGCGTTGGTGGCAAGAAGCACCCTTTCTACCGAGTAGTTGTCGCTGACCAGCGTGC
>Ga0233439_10005060_pt1 | contig 12434 bp, 11 predicted proteins | sample SI_123_September_6_FD_182713 | JGI IMG/M metagenome (GOLD analysis project Ga0233439, IMG submission 182713) | Seawater microbial communities from Saanich Inlet, British Columbia, Canada - SI_123_September2016_100_MG | ecosystem: Environmental > Aquatic > Marine > Inlet | place: Canada: British... | reverse complement strand
GATGGTATTGGGGAAAAGGTGGCAAAGGCCTTGCTGGCTTTCTTTGCGGACAGCCATAATAAAGTCGTCTGGGACATGCTGGTCGGCGAACTCCGGGTGCAGGATATGGAACGTGCGGCGGCCACGTCTCCGGTGACGGGGCAGACGATCGTTTTCACGGGTACGTTAGAGCAGACCTCCCGCGCCGAAGCCAAGGCGAGGGCCGAGGCATTGGGCGCCAAGGTATCCGGATCGGTATCCGCCAAGACGGATTTAGTCGTGGCGGGTGCTGCCGCAGGATCAAAATTGAAGAAAGCCCAGGCCTTGGGTGTTAAGGTTATAGATGAAACTGAATGGCTGGAATTGAGCGCCATACAGGCCGTAAATTTGGAAGAGGAAACATCGTGAGTACGGAACTGGTTACCTACGTATCGAAAGACGACATAGCCATCATCACCCTGAACCGCCCGGAAAAGCTAAACGCGCTTTCGGTGGAATTGGGCGAAGAGTTACGCAGTGCGTGGCAGCGTTTTGAGGCCGGTGACGACCGGGTGGCGATCCTGGCATCCGCCACGCCCCGGGCCTTTACGGTAGGTGCCGATCTGAGTAACCCACCGGAGATCTGGCGCTTTACGCCTTCAGTAGGTGTTGATGTGACCAAGCCGATTATCGCAGCCGTCGATGGTTATTGCGTTGGTGGCGGTGTGGTGTTGGTCAATTTTTGCGATCTGTGCGTGGTCGCCGATACGGCTGTCTTCAGTTATCCGGAGGCTAAGGTTGGCGTAACCGGCGGCCTGATCACTTCGCTGGCAGCGCGCATCCCGCACAAGATCGCCATGGAATTCATGCTGTTTGTCGAAGATATCTCCGCCCAGCGCGCTTACGAGGTGGGCATGGTCAACAAGGTCGTGCCCCCTGATCAGCTGATGGATGCGGCCATGGAATATGCCACGAAGCTGAAGGACCACGCACCAATGGTGCTAAGCGCCATCAAACGCTTTGTTGGTGAGGTGATGCCCAAGGGCCCATCGGAACGCGCGGGCATCGCGCGCCGGGATACGGAAGCGATATTGGACAGCGAGGACAAATTGGAAGGTATCGCATCGTTTAAGGAAAAACGGGAACCGAAATTCACCGGCCGGTAGGAGTGCGTCATGACCACAGCCGTAACACCGAATGCGACCAATCACGAAGGCCTTGGTCCCATGGCCTCGCGCTTCGTCGAGACCCATTCGATGCCGTGGGAGGCGACGCGCTATCCCGGTATTGAGGCGAAAACCCTGTTGGTGGACCGTCGTACGGGTCTGTTGACGGTGTTGTTGAAGATGGCACCTGGTGCAATGCTGCCCGACCACGAGCATGTGCAGATAGAGCAGACCTTTGTCATTGAAGGTGCGCTGGTCTGTGCGGAGGGAACCTGCAGCGCGGGCAATTTTGTCTGGCGGCCGGCCGGCAGCCGTCATCAGGCAGGTACGCCGAACGGCGGTTTAATGCTGGCGACGTTCCAATTGCCGAACAAATTTTTTGAAGAGGACGGTCGCGCGACCGATATGTTGAACCAGGACTGGCAGGAATTCTGGGGTGGTGCGACGGCCAACAATCTTTAGTTTAACTAATTAATCGCGGGGGCGGATTGTTCAATTTCATAGATGTAGTTCATGCCCATACGAATTTCGGACATGATAAAATCTGCTTTTGAGATCGGCCCGCCACGGCCGTTGGAGAATTTTTCGTCCCAGGAATCCATCTTCACCATCAGGCCGCACAAGACGCCGCCAATGGTCACATAATGCGCTTCGATCATTTCTTTCATGGCGTGAAAGGTTGCGGCGTTGATGTCGTCCCAAAGGGTTTTCGAATTCCGGTCGAAACTCTCAAACCGCCCCGTTAAAGATGCCGTGATATCATTGAAGCGCATTTGCAAGTTATCACAGGTTTCTTCAAAACGCGGCATCTGACGTACCTGAAAATTGCCATTAATCTCTTCCAACTCATCCAGGAAAGCGGTGACCCGTGGAATGATGCCGTCCAGCGCGTTTTTATAGTAGGCCAGGGATAGGAAGACGTCGCCATATTCTTCAAGAAACATCGGCACTTCAGCCAGGCCAATTCCCAATTTATCTGCAATCATTCTAAGGTTTTTGATCGCCTCACCCTTGTCCGGGCTTTTGAACATGGCCAGCAACTGATCCATGTCCTCAATTTCGCTGTCACCACCACCATAGATTTGTTGCAACAGTGGTTTGGTGAACTCCGTCATATATGAGGTGAGCTCTTTTGCCTTGCGCTCGGAAAGCTGCAAGCCTTCCTGATCTGCAATAGAGATACCGAGACGGCGGAGTTCGATACGCAAACTATAAACGTCATAGCTATGCAGGTTTTCCATATGCTCGAGGATTTCCAGATCGTCTTTGAATTGATCGGTCTCTTCAAAGACGTTGTGCAAAGCCTCCACTTGCATGCGTCCGCTGCCGGCGTTGCCGGTGTTGAACATCTCAACCATGCTTTTCATGTGATGATCTTTGAGCATCTTCGCCCGCTGTAACGAGGGCAAATTCAAGGGCAATATGGACAAGGGAAGCGTATGCAGGGAATCCTGATCGCCTTCGTCCAAGGCTCGATCGATCTCCTGGGCCTTCGCCGCAGATCGGCTCTTATATTCCGGTTCTGCGGTATCTTCTGCTGTCTCGGACATCAATGTCCCGCCCAATTCTAATAATTTTCAAACCCGATACTCTGTGAAATAGATGAATTTGTCGTTAACCCACAGTAAATGCACCCGGCGTCAGCTATTGCGCCGCGCAAAAGCCAATGCCATAAACTCAAGCGCTGATCAGGCCCGGAAAATCAACATATGCAGGTATGATAAATGACTGAAAACACCCAAGTTCTATTCAAATCACGACCAACGGGCTGGGTCGATCCGTCCCATTTTGAGGTTGTGAAAACGCCTATAAAGGAACCGGGTGCGGGCGAGGTGCTGATCCGAAATATCTTCATGTCTCTCGATCCTTATATGCGTGGCCGGATGCGGGATCAGAAATCCTACACGGCGGGTTTTGAATTGGGGGAAGTGCTCCAAGCTGGTGCGATTGGTGAAGTGGTAGCCTCTAACGATCCATCATTATCAGTTGGTGATCTGGTAGAAGGGCGCCTGGGCTGGGAAAACTATACAGTGGCCAAGGCGAATGAAGTTGGCAAGGTCGACGGCAATGTGGCCTCTCTATCCCACTATTTGGGGGTTTTAGGTATGCCATCCATGACGGCGTGGGTCGGCCTGCGCAATATTGGCCAGCCTAAAGCCGGGGAAGCGGTTTATGTTTCCGCCGCCTCCGGTGCGGTCGGGCAAATCGCCGGTCAAATCGCCAAGTTGCAGGGTTGCCATGTTGCCGGCAGTGCGGGCAGTGATGACAAGGTCGCCTACATCCGGGACGAGCTGGGCTACGACGCTGCCTTCAATTACAAAACCGTGTCGTCCCTGAACGATGGTTTAAAGCAGGTCTGCCCAAAGGGTATTGATGTCTATTTCGAGAACGTGGGCGGTGCCATGCTGGATGCGGTGCTGTTGAAGGTTAATCCATATGCCCGCATCGTGGCTTGCGGCATGATCAGCCAATACAATCTGGAAAAGCCCGAGGGCGTCAAAAACCTCTCCACCATGGTTGGCAACAAGGTCAAAATGCAGGGCTTCATCGTCTCCGACCACATGGATCTGAAGGCGGAGTTTATGGCCGAGATGTCAGGCTGGCTGGCCGATGGCAAAGTCAAATACCGCGAAGACATCACCCAGGGGATTGAGAACGCACCGGCTGCGTTTATCGGCATGTTGAAGGGTGAGAATTTCGGCAAGCAGGTGATCCAGATCTCGGACGCGCCATGAAATTATTTCTGCTTTAATTCACGATGCAGAATGAATAATCCCGCGCCCACCACCAGGGCGGAGCCGGACAGTTTCCAGGTATCGGGCACGTCGCCCCAGACGCCATAGCCAATGAATGTGGCCCAGACCAGAGAGAAATATTTAAACGGCGCGACGGTGGCGCTTGGTGCGTACAGAAATGCCTGGATCGTCAGCAGGTGCGATAGGCCCACCAACAGACCGGCAGCGGCGAAAAGGCCCCATTGTGACGCTGTCGGCCAATGTACCCCGAATATGGGCAGGCTGATGGCACCGGCAACGATTGCGACCAGCATGGAATAAAACAGGATGGAGTTGGAGCTGTCTCCACCGCGCAGGCGGCGGGTGGCGATATCCCGCATGGATGACAACAGGGCCGTAATCAGCGGGAAAATATAATAGAACGGCACGCCTCCGTCACTGGGACGGACGATGATCACGACGCCGGCGAACCCCACAAGAACGGCCGTCCAACGCCGCCAGCCGACGCGTTCCCCCAACAAGGGCACGGACAATGCCGTCAAAATGACCGGGTTCAGGAAGATAATGGCAAGGGCGGTGGCAAGGGGTAGATAAATAAATGATATCACCACGAATATGGATGTCGCCGTGCCCAAAATGGCCCGGGTCATGGTGCCTTTGAGATTGCGTGATTTAAGGCTGCGCCAATCATTGGCGTGGATGACAATAAACAGGATCGGGATGAAGGTGAAAAAACCGCGAAAGAACAGAATTTCGCCAGGATGAAATTCATCCGTCAGCCATTTCGTTATGCCGTCCTGGGTGGTCAGCAGAAACGAGCCGATGATCATGCACCAGGCACCTTTGGCACCGTCCGACAAATTTTTGAACATGAATTTTCGTAAGCGTTCTGGCGCTGGCTTAACGCTGGCGAAGCAGGAATTCGCGCCCTACCTTGACCTTTGCCTCGCCGTCATAGGCGACGATGTCCGCTGTTGCGTAGGTTTCCCGCCAATCATCGGGCAGGTAGGAACCGGTGCCGACAACATCGATGGGGGCTTTAACCGAACCCATTACTTGGCATTTGAAAAAGTTGAAGCCGGACGAGGCCACGATCCGCGCATTGGGGAAGCCTGCGTTGTCCAGGGTATCGCGCATATGAAATATCGCTGCGGCCGAGACCCCCGTGCCGACCAGCCAGTGCAGCTCCTCCTCATTACGATACTGGCGCACGGCGCGGGGCACGTGGCGTTCCAACACTGCATAGGATGACTGGGTATCCAAACCTTCAACGAAGCGGCCGCCGTGGGTGTCCAGACGCACGGCCAATTGCCCTGTCTCGGCCTGTTCGGGGAAGCGCTCACAAACGGCCAGGGCGTCGGTCACTTCTTGGCCAAAATAATCCACCAGAACCGTCAATGGTTCGCCTGGAAAGGACTCAGCATACATTTCAGCCGCCCGCAACGTGCTGCCGGCATAGCCGATCAGGGCGTGGGGCATGGTGCCCAGGCCGTTCTCGTTGCCAAAAAAGTGCGCCGTGGCGTCCGTGGCATTGCCGATGAAGCCCACCGCATCGCGTTCCCGCCGGGCCGCCTCACTACCCACCGATGCCGCATAAGCCATCATCTCGGCCATTTCATGACCGGCGCAATGACGGGCGTCCATGGCCAGGAACTGACTATCCGGCAGGGCGGAGCACATCAGATAGGCGTTGTAGGCCGAAACACAACAGGCCCCCAGTTTTTGTAGATACAGCGTCTCCATATCCACCAATTGCGACATGGGCCCGGATATATACAACAGCGGCTCACCGGCACCGACCCAATCGCCTTCTTCAAAACGTTGATCGATTTCAAAGCTAACGCCGCGTTCCGCCGCAATCTGTTGGATCCAATCCACCATAATGCGTGGCGCAAAACTGACCGGCCGGCGCATGAAAACCGCATAGGTAACCTGGACATCCCCATTACGCTGTACAATGGCGCGGGTCTTTTTGAAATATTGATCCGTCCAGCGATCTATATCGCCTTCCAGATCTGTCGCCGTTGTCGGGCCTGAGCCGCCTGTAGCCGTCATGTAAGGGTCTCGGCCCCCAAAAAGGGGTGCCGTCCTTTTTCTATTGCGCGGCCTCAGCCACTTCCGGCGTTTGCCGCTCTGTGCGCTGTTGTTTCAACATCTCGGCAATCAGGAATGAAAGCTCCAGACTTTGCGAGGCATTTAAGCGCGGATCGCAATGGGTGTGATAGCGGGAGGCCAATTGTTCCTCATCTATCGACTGGGCACCGCCCAGGCATTCCGTCACGTCCTGGCCGGTCATCTCCACATGCACGCCGCCTGCATGGGTGCCTTCTGCCTGATGCACCGCGAAAAAGCCTTTTACCTCGGCCAGAATACGATCAAAGGGCCGGGTCTTGTAACCGGTCGATGATTTGATGGTGTTGCCGTGCATGGGATCACAGGACCACACGACCTTGCGGCCCTCACGCTCAACCGCGCGGACCAGGGGCGGCAATTTGTCCATTACCTGATCATCGCCCATGCGGCAGATCAGGGTCAGGCGACCGGCCTCGTTTTCAGGGTTCAGGGTATCGATCAGGCGGATCAGATCATCCGTCTCCATTGTCGGGCCGGCCTTCAGGCCCAGGGGATTGTGAATACCCCGGCAATATTCAATATGGGCACCATCCGCTTGGCGCGTACGGTCACCGATCCAGACCATATGGGCCGAGGTATCGTACCAACCGCCCGTGCGGGTGATGGTATCTTCCCGGGTCATGGATTCTTCGTAGTTCAACAACAATGCCTCGTGCGAGGTATAGAAATCCGTTTGGCGCATTTCCGGCACGCTGTCGCCGTTGATGCCGCAGGCTGCCATGAAATCCAGGGCCTCTGTTATGCGCCCACACAATTCGCCATAGCGGGCCGCGGCCTCGGTGCCGTCAACAAAGCCAAGGTTCCAGCGATGGATTTTGTACAGATCCGCATAACCGCCCTGGGCAAAGGCGCGCAGCAGGTTCAGGGTCGCGGCTGCCTGGGAATAGGCGGTCAGCAAACGGTTGGGGTCAGGCTGGCGGGAAGCATCATCAAAATCGATACCATTGACGATATCACCCCGATAAATCGGCAGTTCGACGCCATCAATAGTTTCCGATGCGCTGGAACGCGGCTTGGCGAATTGCCCGGCCATGCGACCGACCTTAATCACGGGCACGGCACCGCCAAAGGTCAAAACCACGGCCATCTGCATCAGCACGCGAAAGGTATCGCGAATGTTGTCGGGATGGAATTCGGCGAAGCTTTCCGCGCAATCCCCGCCCTGCAACAAAAAGCCGTTACCCATGGCCACCTGGGCCAGACGACGGCGCAGGGCATTGACCTCGCCGGCAAAAACCAGGGGTGGGAAGCTCCGCAGCTTGTCCAATACGCCGTCCAAATGTGCTGCATCGGCATATTCCGGCATTTGCAAGGCTGTACGTTGCCGCCAGCCGTTCGGTGTCCATTGCGGCGTCGTCTGCGTGGCCATAACTTGCATCCCAACTAAAAAGAAGGCCTCTATATACGTTAACCTGTTACGCTTTCCAAGCTTTCAGCGACGATTCGTCCACAGGTTGTTGTTATGAACAATATGGGATCGTGAATGATGCCCCGGCAAACAGGGCCACTATTTCACCTCTCCATCCTCGTCGATGATCTGGATCGCCCCCTCTCGCGCCATTTCGGCGTCATCCTGCCTTCGGACGATTGGCAAGCTATGGAAATCCGCCTGAAAGACAGCAAAACAGGTTTCACGTTATCCACCTCACCTGTCATTCGCGGGCAAAGCAGCGGAAGAACACAACATGGTGCTGCACGATGGCTGCGCCTGAATTGAGTAAACGGGCATCGTAATTGTGGGCCGTAATCACGCGCGGATACGAAATATATACAAATCCAACAATTTAACGGCACATTAATATCGATATGCAATTATAAGACATTGATATTTAGAATAATTCTACTTTTTTGACGACAGCCCGTCAAATGGAGAATATAATGAATACGACAGCAAATGGTACCGTCCTGGCAGGTGCCGAGAAAGAGCAGCCCCATCGCGGCGGCATGACGAGATCCAGTGTCACGCCAAATAATCGGTTCCTCTACCAGACGATTTCAGCGTTCGCGACGCTTGTGCAATACAGGGACGCGTATACCTCCGGTCATCAACAGAACGTCAGCGACCTGGCCCGCTCAATCGCAACCGAGCTTGGTTTGAGCCGTAATCAGATTGAAGGTGTTCGGATCGCGGGAACGTTGCATGATATCGGCAAGATCGCCGTGCCGATGGCGATTCTCGCCAAAGCAGGTCAGCTTAGTGGGGAGGAGTTCAATTTGATAAAGACCCACTCCCAGGTCGGCCATGACATTCTCAAGGGCGTGGATTTTCCTTGGCCGGTGGCGGAAGCCATTCTGCAGCACCATGAGCGGCCGGACGGCAGCGGCTATCCGCGGGCCTTGGAAGGAGAGGCGGTTATTTTGGAGGCGCGCATCCTAGGGGCCGCCGATACGGTCGATGCGATGGCATCGCATCGGCCTTACCGACCGGCAAAGGGCATAAAGCACGCGCTGCGGGAGTTAGATGTCGGTGCCGGGTTGCACTACGACCATGCGGTCGTCAAAGCTTGCCGATATCTGTTCATGGAAAAGGGCTACAAGCTGTTGAATTCCAACGCCACTATATAGGCGCAGCGATCTAAGCGATTGGTTTAATTGCCGTACCAGAACGGAACTGGGCATATTTGAGTTAAAGGCACACTAGGATGGGTCGCATTCAATTGCGACGTGGCCCGCAAGAACAGCGAGGAGCACAAATTCATGTTGAGAACAATACTCGTGGCGACCGACGGCTCCAGACATGCTCAAAAAGCATTGTCATTGGCAAGCAGCCTAGCCGAGAAATATGGTGCGCAATTGATACTTGCCCATATTCTTTTGACGGATGCGCGGCCTGAAACCCTGCGTAAGCTAGCCAACCGCCGTCATTTGTCGGTAAAGCAGCGTGATCTGCTCGACAACTACGATGCAGGTTTCCGGCTGGAGGCCGCAGCCAGCAAAGTGATCGGCTTTCTCACGGTTCCACCGCCTCGCGAACTTGTCGAAGCGATCAGTCGGCAAATTATGGATAGGGCCAGAAAATTCGTCGCCAAGAGGGGCGTTAAGAAAATCGTCCCCGTCATGGTCGAAGGCGATCCGGCAGAGGCAATTCTTGACTTGGCTGCTAGGCACAAAGCTAGCATGATCGTGATGGGCAGCCGGGGCTTGAGTGATGTCAAAGGCTTATTGTTAGGTAGCACTTCCCACAAGGTTAATGCGCAGGCAGGTTGCACCTGCGTTTCGGTAAAATAGGCAATACAAAACTCTGCCTAAACGCCGCGTCACGGTAATACAATCCATCAGGAGTTCAGCGCCACGGGAGGCCCCCAGGTCGAAATCGAGCCGCCAGGCCGACGATTTTCCGCGTCCCGATTTGGTCACGCCCTTGGCTGGCTGATAGTTGGCTGGCTGATAGATCGTTGCCTTTGCACTCACGTGGTAACGCCCGGCATAAAGTCTTTACGGGCCCGGGTGCAAACCGCGCTGGGCCATATGCCATGGACAGGACGCGGATAATAGCCCAACATCGGGTGACGCACGGCGTAGTGGTAATGATGAGTAAATCTATGGCAAGAAAAAAGATGCATCTGGCGCAGTTCCTGGTGCATGGGCCGACCTATCACAGCCTGGCCATGTGGCGGCACCCGGAAACGGCGGCGCGGAACTATGACTGGACCCAGCCGGAGCTGTACCAGCACATCGCCCAAGTTTGCGAGCGGGGCAAGTTCGACATGGTCTTTTTCGCCGACCTGAACTACATCTCCGACACGTTTCGCAACAGCCTGGAACCGGCCCTGCGTTATGCCGCCCAGGCCCCCGAGCATGACCCCATCCCGTTGATTACATCCATGGCGGCGGTGACCAGCCATGTGGGTCTGGGGGCGACCTTTTCGGTCAGCCATCACAATCCGTTCTATGCTGCGCGCCTGTGGGCCACCCTGGATCATCTGACCAAGGGCCGGGCTGCCTGGAACGTGGTGACATCCCTGAACCATAACCAGGCCGCCAACTACGGCGAAGAGCGCGCGGATACCGACAGCCGCTATGACCGGGCCCATGAATTCGTCGAGGTCTGCCAGAAACTCTGGCAAAGCTGGGATGAAGACGCCGTGGTGATGGACCGGGAAAATGCCATCTTCGCCGATGCCAACAAGGTCCACCGTATCGAGCACCAGGGCGAATTCTTTAAATCCCGCGGCCCGCTGAACGTGGTCCGCTCGCGCCATGGCGGCCCCCCCATTATTCAGGCCGGCACCTCGCCCAAGGGCATGGACCTGGCAGCAAAATACGCCGACGCGATCTTTGCCATACAGCCCCGTGTTGAAAATGCCGCCGAATACTACACCGCCGTTAAGGGACGTATGGAAGGTTTCGGGCGGCGGCCGGAAGACTGCAAAATCCTGTTCGGTATGCAGCCGATCATCGGCGCCAGCGAGGCGGAGGCGGTGGAGAAACAGGAACTGCACAATTCCCTGATGCCCCTTGATGGCGGCATGACGATCCTGTCGTCGCACATGGATTTCGATCTTTCAAAGCTGGACCCGAACGAAAAGATAGCAGAGCGGACGGAGCCTGAATTGCAACGCATGCACAGCCGCTTTCTGAAGCCTTCGGGCGAATCCATGACTGTGGCCGAAGTGGCCCAGCGCCACGGTGAAGGCGTCAGCCTGCCGCAGTTCGTCGGCACGCCGGAGGCCATCGTCGACCAGATGGAGGCCTATATAGACGTGGTCGGCGGCGACGGCTTCATGATATCGCCCATCTATTGCCCCGGCGCGATCGAGGAATTCGTCGATCAGGTGGTGCCTGAGTTACAACGGCGCGGCCTGTTCCGCACCGACTATGCCGGTACCACCCAGCGCGACCACCTTGGACAATATGACTAAAGCAATTTGATGACAGTTTGCTCTGGGTAAAGTGGCGTTACGGTGCCATATGTGGACGACCTTATTACAGCGGTTTCAGATCAGCCAACATGGTTGGAATTAGCTCGCTGACCGTGGGATGGGTATGCATGGCGCGCTGTATCACGGTGTAGGGCGCATCCGCGTACATGATATCCAGTAAACTATGGATAATCTCATCCCCGCCAATGCCCAGGATCGCGGCACCGAGAATGCGTTTGGTTTCGGCATCAATAAAAACCTGCATGAAGCCCTGGGTCTCGCTGCGTTCACGGGCCCGGCCAACCCGCGCCATCATCATCTTGCCCGTTAACGCCGGTCGTCCGGAGGCCCGAACCTCAGCCTCCGTCATGCCAACCCGGCCCAACGGCGGATCGATGAACAAACCATAGGCCATGATCCGGTCGGAGACGCGTCTGGGATCGTTGTCAAACATATTGGCGGCAAGAATTTCATAATCATTGTAGGAGGTATGGGTAAAGGCGCCCCGGCCATTGGCATCACCAATCGCCCAAATGCCCGGCACATTGGTGGCCAGCTGGTCATCCACCGTGATAAAGCCGCGCCGGTCGGTTTCGACACCGGCGGCGGCCAGTCCCAGGTCGTCCGTGTTGGGTATGCGACCCACCGCCAACAGGACATGGGAGCCGACAATTTCTTCGTTACCGTTTTCGTCGCTGCTGTTGTCACCAGATCCGCCACTGGGTGTGCAGCTGGCACTGACCACCACTTTTCCATCGCGCTTGGCGAAGGCAACGCATTCTGCCTGCAGCCTGATCTCTATGCCTTCATTCTCCAGAATATCCTTAACCGCTTCCGAGACCTCCGGATCATCCCTTGGTATCAGGCGGTCGCCTTTTTGTATTACGGTGACACGGCTGCCAAAGCGGCGATAGATTTGCGCGAATTCCAGGCCGATGTAACTACCGCCGACGATGATCAGATGCTCCGGCAGAAAATCCACGTCCATGATATTGGAATTGGTAAAATAGTCGATCTCGTCGATGCCCGGCATTTCCGGCACCAGGGCACGGCCGCCGACGTTGAGGATGATCTTTTCCGCTTCCAGCAGCGCGCCATTGACCCGCACCGTATTGGCGCTTTCCAGACGGCCATGACCTTCATAGACGGAAAGGTTGTCCATGTTCTTCATCCAGTTGGTCACGCCCTGGTTGGATTGCTGAACGATAACGTCCTTGCGCGCCTTGACGGCCTTCATATCCACCTTGATCTCGCCCTCAATGACAACGCCGAATTCTCCGCCGCGCCGCGCCATATAGGCGGCGCGGGCACTGGCGACCAGGGTCTTGGTGGGAATGCAGCCCACGTTGACGCAAGTGCCGCCGAACAGCTTGCGTTCAATTATTGCGACCTTCAGACCTTCGCCGGTCATTCGTTGCGCCATGGACGGCCCCGCCTGCCCAGTACCGATGATGATCGCGTCAAATTTCTCAGCCATGTCTCGGCTCCCCCGTTTTGCGCCGTAAAAATTTCCGGCGACCCCCAATTTCTGAAACAAAGTCTAAAACGCGCCATATAGGGTTGATAGGCCGAACTGGCTC
>Ga0233439_10005058_pt1 | contig 12436 bp, 8 predicted proteins | sample SI_123_September_6_FD_182713 | JGI IMG/M metagenome (GOLD analysis project Ga0233439, IMG submission 182713) | Seawater microbial communities from Saanich Inlet, British Columbia, Canada - SI_123_September2016_100_MG | ecosystem: Environmental > Aquatic > Marine > Inlet | place: Canada: British... | reverse complement strand
TATGGGTGGTGGTATGGGCGGTGGTGGCGGTATGGGCGGCTTCCAAAATGTTGCAGACGAACTATCACTTGGAACCAAGACAGCTCCTGCTGTCGAACCAGCACCAGCTAAAGTTGATAATGCCGAAACGGATATTCCGAAAGCGATTGAACAACAATTGACTGTTATTGATCACCAACCCAAAGATGGTGAATCACTGGACGCTGCTTGGAATCGTTATTTCAAGTCCACTGCGGGTCTAAGTGATGAAGCGGTTACCCAACACGATCGTCAGATTCGTTTTACGGTGCAATTGAAAATGATCCAAGCACAGCGATTACAGGCGCAGGGTGGTCAGACAACCGAAGAAGAATCAGCTAAAGCAAAACGCTTAGTTGATGAGTCGATTGCAATCATGTTAGCAGCGATGCGAAATGAGCAAACTCAATTTTGGATGTATGAAGGACTGGGATTGGCGATGCAAGCTAACCACGCTCCTCTCCGAGAAGTCGAACGAGCACTGATGTCGGCAATTGACTACAGCAATAATCCAGAATCATTGTTGGCCGTAGGGATTTACATGTCCGAAGTTGGTTTACATAAACGTGCTTTGAGTATCTTGCAAGATGTCTCTGAAGTGAATCCATATCGCCCTGAACCATACGTGCGAGGATTAGCAATAGCAAAACGCCTTGGTGACGTCGATAGTTTGAAATGGGCAACCGCAGGAATTCTAGCTCAGGCTTGGACCAATGATCAAAAACACATTGAACTGGATGCTCGACATACCGCGCAAGCATTGATCCTGCAACTAAAACAAGCGGGTCGTGAACAAGCGGCTAAAGAGTTTGCACTCAACATCGGCGAACAAACTGCACGCGACTGTCGCATTGTTGTGACTTGGACAGGTAATGCCGACATTGATCTGCACGTACAGGAACCAGCAGGAACTGTCTGTTCCATCCAAAATGATCGCACGACATCCGGCGGAGTAATGCTTGGCGACACATTTGCGATGGCTGGCAACCAACCTGTAAATGGCTATAGCGAAAGTTATGTTTGCCCACGGGCGTTTAAAGGCGAATATCGTCTTTTGATCCGTCGCGTTTGGGGAAATGTTACGGCTGGCAAAGTAACCGTTGATATCTACACGGACAATCCAGACCGTGCCCATATTCACGAACAGATTCAATTGGATAACAAAGACGCGGTTGTGATCTTCGACGTATTGCATGGTCGACGAATCGAACCGATTGGCGCACATCAACTGGAAAACATGCAGAAACACCAAGAGATCGCTGGTCGGCAGATTTTGGCACAACAACTTAACAGCCTAGCTGATTCCGATGCCGCTCGAAATTTGGCGATCGCTCGCAAAATGGCCGCTCGGGACGGACGATTCTTTGTGCCCGGCCGAGGTGGTGTTGGTTACCGACCACAAATCACCACTTTACCTTCAGGTGCAAATCTAACGGCCATGTCACCGATTGTATCTCCAGACCGTCGTTATGTTCGAATTTCGATTCCACCAACGCCAATTTCAACTGGTGTTGGTGATGTTCGTACGTTTAATTTTGCTACGGGAGAATCCCAAGGGTTTGACAATGACCGTGGAGATGGCGGCGGCCAAGGTGGCGGCGGTCAAGGCGGTGGCGGTAATTAACAAACAGTGTCTCCGCTGTTTCATTAGACGTTGTATTTGTCGATGGTGCTAATTGTTGTTAATTCGGGCTAACTCGTTACCCGAACTGTTGACCCAAGCGACTGACAATTGTCTCACCAATTTTCAAAGAACTAGTGGCCGCGGGGCTGGGCGCGTTACAGACGTTGATAATGCGGTCTGAATCTAGAATAATGAAATCGTCTACGAGCGTGCCACTGGGGTCAAGGGCTTGTGCACGTACGCCAGAACGGCCGCGCATCAGGTCATTAGCGGTGATCGCTGGCACGAGTCGCTGAAGTGCTTTGACAAACGCTCGTTTGCTGCACGATCGCCACATTTCCTGCATCCCCATGCGCCAGTGTTTAGAGGCCAGTCGTAGAAATCCTGGATAGGTGAAAGTTTCCAACAGGTCGCGCACGTTAACGTCGCGTTTGCGATAACCTTCGCGGGCAAACGCTAAGACGGCGTTGGGACCACATTCTAGTCGTCCGTCGATCATTCGCGTAAAATGCACACCTAAAAATGGGAATTCGGGATTTGGAACGGGATAGATCAGATGATTGCATAAGTGATGTGCCGTGGGTTTAAGTTCATAGTATTCACCGCGAAAGGGAACATTCTTTGCTGGCGAACGGTGTCCTGTTTTTTTAGCGATGCGATCGCAGTAAATACCAGTGCAGTTTATTAAATACGTACCCGTAAAGTCTCCGTTAGAGGTTTCAACATTGACGCCCGTTGTATTTTGTTGGATGTCTAGTACTTTGGATGATGTGGCAATCTCGCCTCCTCGTTCGCAAACGACCTCCGCTAGACGCTCGCAAACTGTTCGGAAGTTAACAATGCCTGCGTCGGGAACGTGAATGGCTGCGATGCCTGCCGTGTGGGGTTCTATTTCAGAGAGTTGATTTTGGTCTAATAGTTTGCACGCTACTGTATTGGCTTGCCCACGTTCATAAATAACCTGCAAACGTTGTTGCTCTAATTCGTCTACGGCAACAATGACTTTGCCACAAATATCAAACGGGATCTCTTCTTCTCGGCAAAACGATTCCATCATCCTTCGACCTTGTTGACAATTGGTCGCACGCAAAGAACCAGGCCTGTAATATATCCCAGAATGGATAACGCCAGAATTACGGCCCGATTGATGCTGCCCTACCGCCGGCTCCTTTTCGAGAACGGTCACTTTCGTGTGGGGATATTGTTGCGAGATTTGATAGGCTGTTGCTAATCCGACAATCCCACCGCCCGCGATAATCACTTCGTCCCGTGCGCTCACTGTAATAGTACCTTTGGAGGATGAATGTTGTTCGTTGCTCTTAGATTGCCTATAATTGCAGTCTGCTAACATTCCTTCCATCCTACGTTTGCGGACCATTTAGTTGCAACGGGGCAACGAGTGTAAAGGCTGGAACGGTTAGTAAAATGATTATATAGGTATCCTTTAACAATCGGAACATAACCTTGAGCTTGAATTTCCTTCGTTCAAAACGTTTTGTATCCACGCAATTCGGTTTGTCATTATTGTCGTGCGTTTTGTCGCTCTGTTTCTTGAGTAACCTGTCGGGACAGCAATCCACTTCCAATCAAAGCACTCAGATTGCGGTCGAAATAACTGCCGCGTCGAAAGCAATTGTGGAGGAGTCTGTTGGTGATGAAGAAATATATGCGCTGTTGAAATTGTTTGTCGACACACTCGATCAAATCGACCGAAATTACGTCAAAGATGTGAATCGGCGAGAGTTGGTTGATGCGGCCATCGAAGGCATGTTAAAGAAGTTGGATCGGCATTCAAATTATATTCCGCCATCCAATATTGATCGTTTTAAGCAAGGAATTGAGAATGTCTTTGGTGGTATTGGTATTCAGACAGTCTTGAATAATGGAAATATAGAAATAGTAACGCCTATTTCTGGCTCACCAGCATATACAGCTGGGATTCGCCCTGGAGATCTTATTCGTAAAATTAATGACGAGCCTACGGCGGGGATGCAATTGTCAGATGTGGCTGCTCGATTGAAGGGCGAGATCGGTACGTCCGTTAAGTTGACAATCGAATCACCCCAATACAATGAAACGAAGCAGTTAACGGTGGAGCGGCAATTAATTGAAATCGAGTCAGTATATGGTGCCGCCAGAAACAACGACGATTCCTGGAACTTAATGATTGATGAAGAGAACCGCATTGGTTATCTGTTAATTACGAATTTTGGGCGTAATACTTCCAAAGAGCTGTTGGGGGCGCTGAAGCAATTGAAAGCGAAGGATGTCCAAGGCTTGATTGTCGATTTGCGTTACAACCCCGGTGGTCTTTTGACTGCTGCTATCGAAATCTGCGATATGTTTATTCCATCCGGTCGCATTGTTAGCACTGAAGGTCGCAGCGTGCCTAAACGAGTGTGGGACGCCAAGACGGAGGGTACTTTTGAGGGATTTCCCATCGCAATATTGGTTAATCAGTTTAGTGCGAGTGCGAGCGAAATTGTATCTGCGTGTTTACAAGATCACGATCGGGCCGTCGTTGTCGGGCAACGGTCTTATGGTAAAGGGAGTGTCCAGAATATTATTCAACTTGAAGGCGGTCGCAGTGCATTGAAATTGACGACTGCGGGATATCTTCGGCCTAGTGGAAAAAACATCGATCGGCCCCATGCTCAAAACGATGATGATTGGGGGGTTAAGCCAAACGACAACCTAGCAGTTGAATTCACCGTTGAACAGAATCGATTGCTGCGACTATGGCGACGTGATTTAAATATCGTACGCAATGGCGCGACGCATGATCCATTTGTGGATAAAGAATATACTGGGTTTCACGATGCACAATTACACATTGCCAAAAACTATCTCTACGAGGCGTTGAGTTTGCCACGTGCAGAAGCTCCAGAGTCTCCGACGACAGACACGCTAAAGGAAAATGACAACCCCGAACGTGGCTCCAAACGCAGCAATCGGCGAGGACCTGTGAGAAACCGCGATTCGTCTACTGAGGGCGTGTCCAAATAGATATCCAACGGCCCTGCTAAAGCGTGTAAACACTGTCAGCGGCGTTCGTATCCACAGCACAGGGACTTTAACTACATGCGTATTCTTGCAATAGAATCCACTTGCGATGAAACAGCAGCCGCCATTGTGACAGATTCGTTTGAGGTGCTTTCGAGCGTTGTCGCTTCACAGGAAGCGTTGCACCAAGAATTCAAGGGTGTGGTACCCGAGATAGCGGCTCGCGCGCACGTGCAAACAATTTTGCCAGTCATAGATGAAACACTAAAACGTGCTGGGTTAACTTTAAGCGAGTTAGATGCCATCGCAGTCGCCAATGAGCCCGGGCTAGCAGGATCGCTGCTTGTGGGCGTGGTGGCCGCAAAGGCATTGTGCGTTGCGCATAATATACCTCTAGTTGCAGTGAATCATCTGCAGGCCCATATATTTGCCTGTCGGCTCGCCGCACAAAAAGACGTATTTCCATGCGTAGGATTAATCGCCAGCGGCGGTCACTCAAATCTCTATTGCTGTCACAGCCCTTTGGATTTTGAACCTCTCGGGGGTACGATTGATGACGCCGCAGGGGAGGCTTTTGATAAGGTTGCGACGATGCTAAATTTACCTTATCCAGGTGGCCCGGCAATATCCAAGGTCGCCGAAAATGGAGATCCACGGGCATTTGCATTCCCCCGCCCGCTTCTTAAAGATGCCACTAATCTTGACTTTAGCTTTAGCGGTTTGAAGACAGCCGTTCGATATCAAGTTGCGGGTCAAGGTCAGGTTGACTTTAGCGAATTGAATTTGAGTGACCAAACTGTGGCCGATGTGGCAGCTAGTTTTCAGGCGGCGGTGGTTGATTGCCTTGTCGGGAAGTCCTTGTTGGCTCTGAAACGCACTGGGTTGGGTGTGTTGTGTGTAGGGGGCGGTGTCGCTGCTAATCACCTGCTTCGTAAGCGGTTGCAGCAAGCTTGCACAGAGGTTGCCGCAGAGTTGCATATTGCGCCGCTGGCGCTGTGCACCGACAACGCAGTCATGGGGGCGATTGCAATTGAAAGGTTGCAGAGCGGATTGACCGAGGACTTGTCCCTTGACATTAATCCAGGACTGCGCCGGATTGGCCGGATGACTTGACTCCTTGAATGACCTCCGTACCTACAGTGCAATTCCAGCAATCGATGCTATACTGTGGTAACGGTTAATTGTTCAGGTATATGGGGTTTCCTTTAAGGTTGATTAAACAATCGATGTCCGCATCTAAATTGAACGATTCAACGATATCTGCAGAGCTCATTAGGGCATTGCGGCAAGTAATAGGTGCGGAAGGCGTTTTGACGGCATTCAGCGATCGGATGGTATTTGAGTGCGACGGTTTTACGATCGAAAAAGAATGTCCCGATGTCGTAGTGTTTCCACGAACAACCGACCAAATTGCCGCAGTTGTTTCATTATGCAATCAATATGAAGTTCCGTTCTTGCCCCGCGGTGCAGGTACTAGTTTAGCTGGGGGTACGTTGGCGGTGGGCGGAGGGGTCATGTTGGTTTTGACTCGTATGAACGAAATCCTCGAGATTAACTTGAGGGATCGCTATGCTATTGTGGAACCCGGCGTTGTCAATATTCGTTTAACCCAGTCGCTCCAAGGTAGCGGGTATCATTATGCTCCCGACCCATCGAGCCAGAGTGCTTGTACGATTGGTGGCAACGTTGCTACCAATTCTGGTGGCCCGCATACTCTTAAATATGGAGTCACGGTCAATCACATACTTGGGCTTGAATTTGTCACGGCGGCCGGAGAAATAGTAACGGTCGGTGGACCTGGTGGGACTTGCTCGGGTCTAGATATTACGGGAGTCCTTGTGGGGAGCGAAGGTACGTTGGCCATCGTTTCCAAGGTCTGGGTGCGATTGACTCGTAATCCCCAAAGTGTTCGTACCATGCTAGCGGTTTTCGATTCGGTAGCTGACTGCACGACAGCCATTAGTGCGATTATTGGCGCCGGTATTATTCCAGCAGCACTAGAAATGATTGACCATGACATCATGGTTGCCTTGGAAGAAGCATTTGAATTTGGGTTTCCATTAGACGCTGAGGCAGTATTGATCATCGAAGTGGACGGTATCGACGCGGGATTGGACGACCAACGAGACCGGATCGTACGGCTATGTTTGGACAACGGCGCGCGCGATGTGCAGCAAGCCGAGGACGAAAAACAACGGCAACATTTATGGCGTGCACGCAAACAAGCCTTTGGCGCGATTGGTCGACTCTCATCGAGCCTCGTCACACAAGACGGAGTCGTCCCGCGGACTCAACTACCCTATATCTATGAAAAGATAATGGAAATTGGTGAGAAACACGACATTCGAATCGTCAATGTATTTCATGCAGGCGATGGCAACATTCATCCGGTGATGTTATTTGACGAGCGTGACGCATCACAGATTCAACGCGTGTTAAAGGCTGGCGGTGAAATTTTAGAGGCGTGTTTAGAAGTAGGGGGTAGTGTGACAGGTGAACATGGAATTGGGGTTGAAAAGATGCATTTCATGAAGAAGATGTTTACTCCAGAGGATCTGGAAGTGATGAGTGCGTTACGAAATGCCTTTAATCCGGAAAACAATTTGAGCCCTAACAAGATGTTGCCTGTTGCCGGTGCTTGTGGAATGGAACGTAAGCATCCTAGTCGAATGGTCGCCACTTAATTACGAAACAATCTTGAGTATCTAAACGTGCCAGCGAATATTGATCTATTACCATCGACTAATACGGTAGAACCTGCGAGTTCTACTGAGATCGCTGCGCAGCTGCTTGAGTGCTATGAACAATCAATGGCCGTTTATCCTGTTGGAGGCCAAACCGCTTTGGACTATGGCTTGCCGGCATCTACTGTTGGAATAGCAGTCTCAACTAAAGGCATCGATCAAGTTATTGATTTTCCAGTACGAGATTTAACAATTACCGTAGAAGCTGGGATAACGATGCAACGACTAACTGGTCTGCTTGATGCTGAGGGACTGATGTTACCTTTGGACGTTCCGCAGGCCGCACAAGCGACGTTGGGAGGTGTCATTGCAACGAATACCAACGGGCCTCGTCGTTTTGGATTGGGGACGGTACGCGATTATGTCATTGGCATTGAGGCCGTTGATGGTAAAGGGCGACTGTTCCATGGCGGTGGGCGAGTTGTTAAGAATGTCGCTGGTTATGATTTTTGCAAGTTGTTGACTGGATCGGTAGGGACGTTAGGAGTTATCACTGCGGTCACAGTAAAAGTAAAGCCGATCAGCGAGCAGACAACAACGGTGGTGGCTGTAGTACCTAACGGTGACAGTGGTGAAGCGGCGATTGCTAGTATGCTAGTTTCAGAGGCGACGCCGGTGGCGGTGCAGTGGCTTCAGGGCGAGTGCTGGCAGCAATTATGTGGCGGTGGTAGCCAGGCGGCGGGTCAGAGTATCCTGGCAATTCAACTGGCCGGAACCAAGGTGGAAGTGGATTGGTCACAGGCAACTGTATTGCGAGAGCTAAAAACAGCCGGATTAACGAATGGTTCGATTCTTGATCCCACACAGCAGCAGGCCCTGTGGTCGGCTGTCTGTGAATTTCCGGCGAACGACGCGGAGTTGGTGATACAGGTGCAGACAGTTTCGAGTGGAGTTGTCGAGATTATCGCTAAATGTTGTGAGTTAAACTCGGATTGTGTGATCCAAGCGGCTGCGGGCAATGGTGTCGTCACCGTAGCGTTTGAACAACTACCGACTGGGGGTATTTCGTCTGCCTTGATTGCTGAACTGGCACCGCTAGCTGCGCGGTTTCACGGAAACGTGGTGACCTTGAAAAACCCGCAAGCAGTTGAGGTGACAGCTGGCAGCATGTGGGGACGTTTATCTGCTCCCTTGTCAATTATGCAGCAGGTCAAAGAACAATTTGACCCACGTGGGATTTTGAATCCCGGCAGGTTTATTTTTAAGTAATGCCAGAATCACCTTCCACTACCGCTGACCCGTTACCAATTGCGTCGCCGGCAACGCCTGGCGATGCAATTAAATATGATTTGTTTTTGGACTGTGTCCATTGCGGACTATGTACGGCCTCGTGTCCAACCTACATGGAGACAGGAAATGAAAATGACAGTCCCCGCGGGCGCATTTATCTGATGCGAGCTGTTACCGATCGACGATTGGACATGAATCAAACTATCCAGCGGCATCTCGAGTTGTGTTTAGATTGTCGAGCCTGTGAAACGTCCTGTCCATCTGGGGTGCAGTATGGCCGTTTGATCGAGCCGTTTCGGTTAGCTATGGATGCTCCCGAAACGGGAGAGCCAAAGCGATTTAATTGGTTTTTTAAATATATTTTGTTTGGTCTATTCCCTTATCCGCAAAGACTTCACAAAGCACTGGTGTTCGCTAAAATAGCTCAGCGGTTGAAGTTAGACCAATTGCTGTTGCTCACGGGTTTGTGGAAGTTGTTGCCGGCGCGTTTAGGGCGGCTCGTAACTTTACTACCGCATATTAAGACCCCAGATGCCCCCTTGGAAAAAGTAATGCCCGCCATCGGAAAGCGGCGCGCGCGGGTTGCTTTGTTTACCGGATGTGTGCAAAGCGAAGTGTTTCAGCAGACCAATTATGCAACGGTTCGAGTGTTGCAGGAGAATGGTTGCGACGTAGTGAGTCCCGACGAGCAGGGGTGCTGTGGTGCAATTCATTATCACACCGGACAAGAGCAAGGGGCGATCGAGTTCGCGGCAAACAATTTGAAAGCGTTTGATCGAGATGATATTGATGCAATCATCGTGAATGTTGCGGGGTGTGGTTCGATGCTCAAGGAGTATGGGCACTTATGGAACGATGCTAGTGACGGACAGGCGGCTGATAGGGAGCAGTTTTCTAGTAAAGTGAAAGATGTTCACGAGTTTTTGGACGAACTAGGTTTCATAGCGCCGAAGTGGAATATTCCGATGAAAGTGACCTATCATGATGCTTGTCATCTGGTACACGCCCAAAAAATATTTGACCCGCCACGCAATTTGATTCGCCAAATCCCTGGAGTTGAGCTATTGACGTTACCCGAATCGGAAGTCTGTTGTGGGGCTGCCGGAACTTATAACCTCGTCGAACCTGAAATGGCCGATCGCCTCGCTAAGCGAAAGTTAGATTGCATTCGCAAAACGGGTGCAAGCATTGTGTTGACCGGTAACTCAGGCTGTATGATGCAAATTGATCGACAACGCCGGTTAGAACAAGAAGGAGTGATTGTCATGCACCCGATGGACTTGCTTTATTGTGCCTATATGCATAAATCACCCTATGACTATTAATGCTGATGATGGAGGGCTTGCATCCGCAACGCAGAGGTAGTCGGTTCAAACCCGGACAGCTCCATTCTTCAGCATCAGATAGGCTGGGATAAGTTGGATGGTATTAGGAAATTGCTAAACCGACCAGTATGCACAGTCCAAAGCCGACGATGGGCAATCCATTTAGCAATAGTCCGACAATCGCGAATGTCCGCTTTTTGCTGGTCTCAGTAAATAGGCCAATCACACCAAGAATGCATCCGACAGTAGCCAGACCGATCACGATGAAAATGCTACATCCTAATAGCATTGCTATTGGATCATCTGCCTGCAACGGTGCGTTAGAATTTGACCCGAGGACCATGGCGAATCCCATGACGACTAACGAAAAAACCATCGTTGCGATTCCGCAAATGAGAGACAATAAGCCGGGCCAAGAAGATCGAGAATTCCGCTGGTAAGTGTCTGGTCGGTGCTCATTCTCCGCTGAGGGCCCCGCTGCAAGATTGTGCTGCACACCCACCTCATAGGGATTGATTTCAGGTACGGGGTTGTTGGATTCAGCTTCCCAGTGTTGATCGTTGATTTTAAATCTCCGGATATGATCGTCAACATCGTCCACAACACAGACGGACAAACACGACAGTTGCGGTAATCTTAATATAGCTATGTACGGAAAATAACTCAAACGGAATGAGGGATTATCTTCGCAAGGAACGGTGGGAAAATTCGCTGACTGCGGCCAATGCAGACAGGCCATGAATTTAACAACGAATTTGTGCCAATTTAAAAATGGGCAATCGGCAGTAATTTCTTAGCGCAGGTTGTACCAGTACTAATAAAAAAGACGTGCTCGCTGTGCAAAGCGGGACACGTCTTAGTGGAAACGATGCAGTTGCCACTAGGAAAACTACAAAGAAGTTTGACTCGTCAAATTAGCTTTCGCCATCGGTTGAGTTATCTTCTGTTTCAGCACCGGGGTCTGGCATAGCACCGGCATCGGCTTCCGCTTCGGCACCCGGTGGGATTTCGTCAGCTGGATCTGGAGCAACGTCCTGATAGGATCCGTCGTTACAACCAACGAGAATGAAACTGAACATGAACAGCAAAGCAATAATAGTTTCTTTTCATGATTTCCCTCTTAAGGGATAAATGGAAATCAATAAATAGAACAACGGCTCGTTATTCTAGACGAGTGAAGGGGCGAGAGGCAATGAAATTTTGGCACTCCTGAGCACGTCACCATTGGCAGGCTAGGAGAAAGCCTTGATCACCCCAGTTGTTGTTTGCGAGCACTCAGGCGTTTTAACGTCTCGTCGGCTAATACTCCTACCAAAATAACGGTACCGATTATCGCGAACTCAAGTTGATTCGGGATTTTAAGGATATTAATGGAGTTGTATAGCACCCGCATGACCGCCGCTCCAATGACCACTCCGGCAATGTTACCTTCACCTCCACGGAGACTACAACCTCCCAAAACGGCAGCGGCAATAGCATAGAGTTCGTAGAAGTTACCGTGACCAGCTGGCTGAATAGAGTTTAGGTCCAAGGCAAACAGTATGGCGCCGACTCCAGTACAAGCTCCACAAATTATGTATGCCAAAATAACCATGCGGTCGGTGTTGATACCACTGAGTTTAGTCGCAGTTTCATTATTACCTAGTGCTAGGAGATACCGACCGTAGATTGTGTGGTTAAGAAATATCGTTGCAATCACTGCAATCACGATCAGGAAAATCATCGGAGCAGGCACTAGCGTGCGGCAAATTGGAGTTTGGCTCATCAACCAGCAACCAGCAAGAATACCGGTTATTAATAGAGCCAGTTTTGCGGACGGGTTGTGTTTAAGAGTCGATTTGATGAACTGATTGATACCGAAAATGAGAGCTGCCAGCGCTACGAAAACGATGAGCATATCAAGTCGGCTGTTCCATAATTGGCCGCCCGTAGATTGTCCAAACCACTGTGGGCCCTTATCGCCGATTACAGATTGAGACAGCAGCACTCCCAAAAATGCAAACCCTAGAAACAATAGCGATTTTCTAGCTGCTCGACCATTAGTCTTTACTGCCAAAAAGGTAACCCAACCGAACGCGGCGAGCGTCAGATAGCCTACATAGTTCAGCAAAATTTCTGGTAGCAAAGCGCTCGGCCGTTGTCCAGCATTTTGCTCGTCTAGTGCTTTGCCCATCTGCATTTTTCGGTAATTAATCTTTTGCGTGTCGTTGGGCATCGTAATGATATTAACCGTCGTACCGCGACTCAATGTAATAATTGTATTGGTTGATAGGTTTGTAAACCGGCTGGCACCGATCACAGCAATCACGATACAGACCGCGAGACCTAATATGTTGTCGCGCAGCTGCTGCCCCGACAGTGTGTCACGATTAAACTGCGACGATTTCAGTTGAATCGTTGCATTCACAGTACTCGCTCGCCGATCTGCAATTCCTGCATCAGCGGCGATCTTCTCACCTAATCCACCGAGACCCTCAGTCGCTTCAACTTTC
>Ga0233439_10005054_pt1 | contig 12439 bp, 23 predicted proteins | sample SI_123_September_6_FD_182713 | JGI IMG/M metagenome (GOLD analysis project Ga0233439, IMG submission 182713) | Seawater microbial communities from Saanich Inlet, British Columbia, Canada - SI_123_September2016_100_MG | ecosystem: Environmental > Aquatic > Marine > Inlet | place: Canada: British... | reverse complement strand
CTGGTGACGCATACCTTCAAACTGGCTACATATCATATATTCACCCTGTTTTAGATTTCTTTATGTATGGAGTAGATTTAATTGAAATTCCAGCGTTGATTAACGTGACTATATTGTTTATTGCTCAGTTAAAGAAAAGAAAATCTATTTCTTAAGACCAATATAACTACATTGTTTATGAACCATAGTATTATGTAATTTTTCTACTTTTCTAGCTTGTTTTTTAAATGCTGGTGATTTTACAAATAATCTTGATTTACTTTTTCTTCTTAGAATAGAAATTTGTTTTCTATATCGTTTGTTTAATGATGAACATACTTTAGTCATTTTATCTCATCCTCAAAACGTTTTTACCTAAATTATCAGACATGGTTTCAATAGATGATTTACATAAACTAGCACCAATTACATTCCTATCGGCTGTAGTAACGCTTTTTATATCTAAACCAAAGTCTTTCTTATAATTTTTTAATACTACAGGCAAACATCTTGTTCTCATAGCCTTACAGAATTTTTTTGCACTAAATTTCTTTTTTTCAGCCTTTTTTATACCTGATTCTTGTAATGGATAAATACATCTTTCATAAGCGTCACCGTCATTAATACCGTATAGGTGAATTTCATCAGTAAGTGTATCGTTTGAACGCCCTAGTTTTCTTTTAGCCATTTTAGAAGGCTTCGTACCCTTTTCTTTTAGATTCTATAACTGCAACAGAAATATAGTCACGACCACGTTTAGTTAAATGTTTACCGTCAACAGTACACTCACAACTTTCTGAATATATACTACGTTCATCTTTAAACACATACGGTTTACCTATTTTACTACAAAAACATTTTATATATTTTCTTTTAGCCATTCTTAACAACCTTTCCTTTTTCTAAAGTTTTTAGCAGATTTAGTCGCTTCGGCTTTAGTTGATTTTGTAAATCTTCGTTGACCGCCTTCGGATATAACATAATGAGTACCACTTTTAGTTTTTACTTTTCTAATTGTAACACGTTTACAAGCCATAATATATAAGATTTAACCTACTGGTATATAAGTATTAAAGAAAAAGAAAGACTTTCTAACAATTATAAACGTTAGAAAGAGCCTTTATCCATGCTAAATATGCGTCAATTTGCTTTTCTTGTACATCAATAGAGCTATCAGCGTCTAATTTACCTTTAATACTATCGATAAATTTACTACTCATAGTCATGGCTATTGTATGTCCAAGTTCAGAAAATGCGGTCATATTTTCAAGTTTTTGCTCAGGTGAGACTTCTTTAACTGGTGATGTTATATTTCCACCAGTAGCGGATTTTTCACTTTTACAAGATGTTGTTTTTGTACTAGCGTCAAAAGAATAATGTGCCGTACCGTCTGTTTGCCACTGTAAACGACTTGGATAATTCCCATTAGCAGGGATTTCTACACAAATCATTCCATTATGACATGAAGGACACGATTCTTCCGCACCAGCAACTTTGTTTAATTTTGCCATGTTATTATATTCTATATATCTCAGTAAGGTTATAAGGCTATTTATTTATTGTAAGGTTTTTGTAAAGTCTTCAATCTTTCTTACTAATCTGGTTTTCATTTGTTCTAAGTCAACTATGTTAACATATTTTTGTCTAAAGATTTTCTTAAAATTCTCTTCATCATTACTTCTTATATCGATTGAAATACCAAATATGTTAAATCCCATATTCTCAGCCTTTACATAACTTTGTTTAGTTTTCTCGTTAATCTCAGGGTCATTAAACTGCTTATTTTTGTGCCATACTTCGGGTTTTCCATCAGTAATGGTAATCAACATCTTTTTACCAATAATGTCTTTATTTTGTTCTAAAACATAGTCTGTAGCATAGTGAGTTGGTGTTGAACCGTTATAATATGAGTCATGGGTTAATAATTTACATTCATCTAAACTGTTAATCTCTTTAATTGCTAATATGTGACGATTAGTGAATGAACCGCCATAAACATAGACTTTAAAATTAATGTTAGATGATTTTTCAAGGCTTGCAAATAATGAAGAAACTAAATTTCTACATTTAGCCATTCTGTTATCAAATCTCATAGTACCTGAGCCATCGACTAGAACGATAATTGTACCGCCTTGAATTTGTTTAACTTTATCAAAGAATTTTGTTTGGCTTTTGTCGACTCTATAATTAATGTAATTTTTAATGTTAATTTTACCCTTGTTTGATTTTTTATTATATTTGTCACCCTGAATACTTGAAAATATGCTAGTTAATCTGTTTACAACTTTTTTATCGACAATAAATTTACCTTCATCTTTTGAAGGGTCAATAACTTCGTATTTTTCCATGTTAATCATTTATCCTTTGATAATATAAACCAATAAAGTGAGGGTTTTAACCCATCACTTGTTTTATGACATTTCTAACAGCGTCTCTATCGTCTTCATTGTCATAAAATCTTTGAACAATTCCATTTTCTAAAAGTTCTTTTTCTGATATTGAACCATAGAAAGAAAGGATTTGTTTTGGCTCTCGAGTCATAAATGTGGCTTTCTCAGTTATGTCGTCTGTTTTTTGTAAGTCTTGAATACCTTTAGAGATTTTTAATAATTTCTCTTTGAATATTCGTGGTACGTCATTGTCTGTTTTCCAAATAGTATCGATGATAAAATCATCGCTGGCTTGTTGTTTTTTGTAAGGAAAACAACGACTTCTTAACTCAGGATTGAGGTCTTGAACCCCTGAGTACCCGATATTACCAGTGCCTACAATTAGTAGTTTACAACCTTCGTTTAGTTGAATTCTACCTAATCCGTTGACGTCTGCGAATTTTAGGTCGTCTGTATAAGAATTTAAGTTCTTTTGGACATATTGACTAAGTGTATTCATCTCATCTAAGATTACAATACATGCACCTAACCAATTTGCTAATGCAAAACCTAATCCAATTCCGCTTAATTCGTATTTTACATTACCTTCTAAGTCAATGGTTTTAGAATAGATTAAATCTTCTTTATCTAAATCCATTGAACATCCAATTCTAACTATTGCTATACCTTGATTATAGGCATATTGCTGGTACATGGTACTTTTTCCACCACCAGCACCACCAAAAGTCCAAATTGCCTGATTTCTTAGTAAAGCTTCTTGAATAAAGTATTCTTCACCCTCTAAGAAAGTATAGTTAGGGTTTCTTGGAACGAATTGTTCATAAGAAAATTTGCTTATTTTCTCAAAGTCTGGTGAATTCATAATTGCGTCATTTTGAATTCTTGTTAACATGTCTTTAATTACGACATTTTTAACTTCTTTTTGTATTTGTGGAATTTTTGGCTCAACATGTCTAACTTCTTGTTGGGATGGTTGAACGGTTTTACCGTTGACAAAATCATTAAATCCCATAATGATTGAACGGTTATTTGATAAAGTCTTTCTAGAACGAACACCTAAGCTAAAACGATGTGTAAAAACTTGTTCTATAGACTCTTCATCAAATCTGTTATTTAGATTAGCGAACCTTTCTAAAACATTGATTTGACTTTGTGGTTTTTTCAAATTTTTAGTTTTGATATAACTATCAATTTGACTTGCGGTTATTTGCATGTCTTATATCGTTATATCGTGTTATATATAATTATCTTATATAATTTAGGCACAAATTAGTTATTTTCACTTAATTTTGCTTAATTTCATCCAATTTGGTATAATAGGCACTTAAGAAGTACTTAACCAACTAAAATAAGTAGTTATTCTGACTAGGCACGTATCACAGTAGTAGTTATTTTGACTTAAAAAGTACTTAGTAAGTACTTATTTTAAGTTAATAAGCAAAAATAAGCACTTTAATCTCACTTAATTTCACTTATTTTGACTTAATAGAAACCTTTATTACCTTACTGTATAATATATTAATATAAAATGGGTAAAATAATTGATGATTTAGGTGTTGAGTGGGTAAAGTTTAATGAAGAAAACCCACATATTTTAATAAATGACGATAAAGATTTCAAATGTGTGACTTGTGATAAACTATTAAAAAATAAAATAGGTGCACAAACACATTCAACTAGAAAACATAAATTCCGATTAGATGGCTCAGCAGTAGAGGAAATTGCAGAAGAGATGGAGTCAAGTGTAGAAGATATAGATAGTTTGGTATTGAGAATACAGACTACTGACGACGCTAAATCCGCTAGTAAAATAGTTAAAGATGTTGAATTAATGCACCTATATTATGGAATGAAGGCACGCCACATGATACACCCTGATTGGAATTTGCATGATTTTCTTAGAGAGTCTGCTTATTTTTATGCAGACCAATACGGTATTCAGACAACATTCACGCAAGATGTTAGTTTGTTAGATGAAGGTAAAAGACAGAATATACAATTTATTCAAGAAAAATGGAATGAAGTTGATTAGTATGGCTGGTAAAGCAAAGAAAAATACCGCTGGTGACTTTGAAACTATGAGACGTAACCAAAGTATTAGACCTACTGTTAGAACTAATCTTGAAGCTGACCCATTAACTAATCAAATTAAAGATATTGATAAGATAATTAACCTTAATATGAAAATTAAACAGTTAGAAAATAGCGGAATGAAGGATATGGCTAATGAAATTCGTGAAGCTAATGGAATACAATCACCAAAAGAATCTAAAAAAAGTGATAGTGATAATTATAAAATGTTAATGAGTATGTGGATGAGTGAAACCGATGAAGTCAAAAAAGAACAATTACAAAAAATGATGATGATGGAAAACATGAAAAATGGTGGTAATGACTCTATGAATCAAATGATGTTTATGACTATGATGTCACCTAATCAAAAGAAAGAAGAGCATAAAAAGAGTGAAATTGAGACATTATTGCTACAGTCAACGTTAAACCAACTAACTAACCAAATGGGTAAAGACCCTATAGAATCATTAGTAAAATATCAAGATATGATGGGTAAATTAAACACTGGTCAAGGTGAATTGGCTAGTTTTTTAGATAGTTTAGAAAAAGGTAAACAGATGGGATTAGTAGGCGAAAACGCACCCTCAATAGAAGACAGAAAATTATCATTAGAGGAAAAAAGACTAGACAACGAGATGGAGTTAAAAAAATTGGAAAATGATAGAGACGCTGGTTCAAAAGCAGATACAGTAAACGCTTTAACAAGTATTGCAAGCAGTTTTTTACAAGGTAAAGCTGGTGAAGGTGATACTAAATCTCAGCCTAAACCAGAAGAGCCACCTATTGAACATATAGACGGTCAATGTGCAACATGTAATAATAAAATCAGTTTTACACATCCCGAAGAATCTAGAGATATAACATGTGCTAATTGTGATGAAAAATACCACTGGGATAGTGAAAAACAAGCGATGGAATATTCTAAAGACCCTAAAGGTAATGAGAGTCCTATTTGACAGATAATAAATTCTTAGGCTCTTTTATTTTTAACATGATGAAGTCTAAGTTAAAAGACCCTGAATTTGTAAAGACCACAACTAGAACTATACTTAATGAGCAATTTAGGAATATAACACCTAATAGAATAGAATACGCTTTTGAACATGATGAAGACTTAACAAAATATATTGAATCCAACATATCTAAACTAAGTGACGTTACAACCAATTTAGGAATAGATACAAGTGATATAGGAAATCTTTTGAAAAAACATACTCCTAGTTTAGAAATTTCATGGATATACGAATGGTGGAAAAAAGACCAAAAACCATTCTACTCTATGCTAATTAATCATCCTAGAAGGGTAATGTTTGAAATTTGGCTCGTAGCTCAGTTGACCAATATAAGCCGTATATTAATGACCAAACTTTAAATACTACAGAAATGTTTATAAACTATGGCTAAACTTCCTTTAGGTATAATAGGTGCTTTAGCGTTAGGTGTAGGTGCTTTTGTTTTAAGTAAGAGTAATGACGGTAAACCTAATGACCCTGAAAACCCTAAACCTAAACTTACTTGTAAAGTTGGTCAACATATAGAAAGATTTGACGGTATTGATGTATGTGTAGATGATGATGATGGTAATAAACCACAATGTGAAACTGGTTATCACTTAGAAAATGGTATATGTACTATAAACTTTTCATGTCCAACTGGATTTCATGCAGAAAATGGTATATGTGTACCTAATAGAGTTCCCCCAACATCATGTCCACCATTTTACCATGTAGAAAACGGTGTTTGTGTACCTGATGTTATACCACCAGACCCACCAGATGTTAAAGAATGTCCAGATGGATTTCACTTAGATAGTAATAATAATTGCACTCCAGACGTTATACCGCCAACTTCATGTCCAAGTGGCTATCATTTATCTTTTGGTGTTTGTGTACCTGATATTATTGGTACTGATAGTGATTTAGACCCAAGTTCAGCTTCATTAATTGTAACACAAATATTAAAATTAGATGGTAGAATTGATGTTGGTGGATTTAGTGGTGAAATAAACACTGGAGAAAATGTAAAATTCAGAGCAAATCATACCAATACCAGTGGCTTTCATATTAAATACGATTGGGATTTCGGTGATAATACTTTTGATTCTGGTAGTGATACTACAAACCATACTTATTCAAACATAGGAACATATACGGCTTCTGTAAGAATAACATCCTCATCTGGTGTTTGGATTGAAAAATCAAAAATAATCAAAGTTAATCCGCCAAAACCAAAACAAGGTGCTGTTACTGTACAAGTATTTCCTCAAAGACAGTCAATAGATATTAAATTATATAACAACCATGAAACTGCTTTAACTGGTGTTATATCATATAATGTAAGGGGTGCAACAAGTAAATCAGAAGTGATAAGAGGTAGTGTTACAATTCCAAGTCAAAGAAGTATTACTGCAACTACAGGAAGCCTAAATGAAGGTGCAACCACAATAACAGTGTCGTTTAAAATGGATGGAGATAGTAATGCTTTAACCACGAATAACTACTTTAATGTAAATGTATTACCAGCTTCAACAAGTCCAACAGACCCAACAAGTCCAACAACACCAACAACAACGCAAGTGTTTAAAGATGAAGTTAAATCAGTAAATGATTACGAAAGACACCCTACATCTTTTGTTACAACGTATAATTTATTTGATTATGTTTTACCTTCAAAGGTTAAAAAAATTAAATATGCACGAATTTATATTCAAGCAAAAGCTGATAACTTTGGATTTGGCGGTGCAAATATGACCGTTATGTTTAATGGTATTCCAGTAGGTACATTAAAGTGGACAAGTGGTAATGATTATGTTTTACAAAAACTAGACCCTATTGTTGTAACAACCAAATTAAAATTAATGTCAAACAATAATTTGAAAATATCATACGGTCATAATAACAACTGGTTCGGTCAACCTTTAGCTTCTGGGTTTAAGATAACCAATGCAAATTTGTATGTGGAGTATGAATACTAATGTCTAAATTACCATTAGGTATTATTGCCATGTTAGGTGTAGGTATTGGTGCTTTTGTTTTAAGTAAAAGAAGTAAAGATACTATTGAAACACAACAACCACCAGTTATAACACCCCCAGTTATAACACCAACACCAACACCAGTAACTCAAACTCCAGTTATAGAAGACCCTATTATTGTTGCACCAATTATTAGAGATGAAATACTTACAATATCATCAATAGATGTATTCGGATTCATTGGAAAAAAATATGTAAACAAACCTATAAAGTTCTTTAGTAATACAAATACTAGCATAGGTGTATTAACATACGATTGGGATTTCGGTGACGGTGCAATATCAAGCGGTACAACCAAACAATATACTAGCCATACTTATGCAAATGAAGGTCAATACAAAGTTATATTGACAGTAACAAACAACTTTGGAGAAAGTGTTACAAAATCAAAAATAATAACCATTTCACCAAATCCAGTTAAAGAAGGTGATGTAACATCTAAAGTTTTAGCACAACCAAATTCAGTACTAATTAGATTAACCAATAATCATAGTGATGATTTAACAGGAAGTTTTACTGTAAAAGTAACTGGTGCTAACACAAAAACATTTAGTAGTATCACCCATATCAACGGTAAACAGTCAATAGAAATTATAATAGACGGATTAAATAGTGGGTATAATCAATTTAATATTGACTTTAAACCAAATGGAAGTTCTAAAGATGTTGTTATAGATGATAATGAAACAATATTCATATATGATTTAATCGTAGAAGATACACCAAATGTACCAGTAGTGGTAGTTGACGACTCATGTAAATTATCAAATGAGGTACAATCAATTTTATTCCAACTCGATACGGTACTTAATGCACCTACTTGGTTTATTACTGGTAATGTAAAAGATATTCGTGAGTGTAATATTAGTGAAGAAGTATTTATTAATTCATATTATACACTGTTAAGTTCAGGAGTTATAACTGCAAAATGAAGAAATCAGACGGTATAGTGTTAGGTGCTATTGCATTGGGATTTTTATTTCTGCTTAAACCTAAAGTAAACCCTGTTTTTGCCGAGTCTGCACCAGTAGGAAGGGTATATACAGCGGATGAATATGACAACCCTTTTGAAAAATATGTCCAGCAAACATCATCAAATAATACTACAAACTACAAAACCACTGGTGCTGGTACATATATAGCAGTATTAGATAACTAACTAATCGCTAGCTTCAAAGAATTTTTTTCTCTTTTTCTTATCCAATATGCTTGACATTAGAATAGCACCAGTTGTAAAGGCAATACCCCATAACACACCTTTAATCAAAGTCTCTTTAGCAGTAGTTTGTAAAGACTTGCCTGAAATTGAAGTATCATCGTCACTTGAACCAAAAACACTATGATGTACCATTAAATTATCTTCTAAAAATTCAGGAAAAGTGTTTTCTATATGAGTGGCAACTTCTTCTGATTTTAAGAATGATTGTTCTGGTGACAAACTATTGTTAAAAACTTGGTCATATATTGCATGACCCATCTCGTGATAAATTAATTTTTTACCTATTGGTCTATATGTCAATGCTTTATCTAGATAACAAATGGATTTTTTATCATCATGATAACATCCAGCTATTCTGTCACCATGAGCATTAACGGTACATTCAGTACAATTCATGCCTATACTACTTATTCTTACGGTAAAATCAGGTTTAATTTTAAGATTAAATCTTTGAGCAATACCATGAATATAAGCGTCTGAATCTGATGAATTAAACCAGTCTACTACACGATAAGTTAATTGTTTTGCTTGTTCAAATGCTAACATATCTACTCATTGAGTTTGCTTCTATATAAGTATTAAATGTTTATATACTACTGTATTTAAATACAAGTACAATGGCAAAACTACAATTCAGTAAAATTATAGGTGGAGTCGGTGCTGGTGCATTAGTCGGTTATCTTGAAAAAAGAGCTGGCGGAGTTCAATCTCAACCAACAGCATTATCTAATATCATACCAATAGCCCTAGCAAGTGCTAGTGTACTTGGATTTGTTCCAAGAATTGGTGGTATGGGTAAAATCATCGGACAAGTAGGAGAAGCAAGCGTAGCATTAGTAGCATACAAGCTATTTAATGGCGATTTAGCACTTACTGGTTCCAGTGGTAGCGGTACACGTATTTTTCACAGAAGTGTAAGCCCAGTTAATACATTCACTGGCGACATGTCTTTAAGCGGACTTTAAATCAGCTAGTGTATAATACTTGTATTAACACGAGTTTTTCTTTTTTATAAAATTCTAATATGGGTTTTGCCACCTCTATTTTTTTTATTTATATAAGAATATAAGATAAAAATATATTACCCAAAATATAAGGGTGATTTATGCCGAAAGATTACGGAATACAACATTCAGGAAAACTTGAAGAAAGAGAAATATTATATCTCATTGAGATTCTTGAAGAAAAACTAGATAATAGAGAACCAATCTTAGGGTTAGGAAAATTGATTAAGAATTTGAAAGCTTTCTTACCAAAAATCGATTTACCTACCGATTAGTTTTTTTTACCTTTTTTTACTAATTTTTTTAATTCTTTTAAAGTATTACATTTTACAACTTTACCATTTGGGTATCTTATAATACATTGAGGGGTAAATTCAATTTTTGCTTTTTTTGCTAAAGTATTGCCTAATTTAGTGTTAATATCCCTACAAGTAGCGGTTTTACAAACTCCAGCCTTCTTAATTGACTCACAAGCTCCACATCCCTTCATAACCATAAATTCTTTTTTACCGCCTTTATCCATACCTACTCAATCCTTTTTCTCTTTATTTAAAGTTTTAGCTTGTTCACGTTTAATTTTCCACTCAGGGTTTAACAAGTTGTCAACTAAATGATTATTCTTAGTGTCTATATTGTCAAAAGTAAGATGAACTATAGCAGAATAAAATGTATCAAAATCAATTTTATCCATTATATACATCATAAACCAATAATCTTGTGTATGAATCCAGTCTTTTCTATGAGATGAAGTATCAACTAAATTTGGTAATATTTTGTTTATTTGTTTTCTAGGAAGTTTTACTGTAGAATCCATCATGTGATTTACCCAATTATAATCACCGCCTACAAAATGGTCAACTAATATTTTATGACTTATATTACTAGGCATTAGAATATTTTCCTAAATGAGTGAGATATATAATTAATAAATAACTTAAACATCAATCTAGCCATTTAGAAACTCCAAGAATTACAGTCAAATTGTGGTTTTCCTAAATCATCATTTACTTTGTTGTGGAATTGGCATAAAGTCTGTTTTGCTTCATCTTTTGTTTTTGATTTAGTTATAGGTAATTCTTTAAGATTCTTTTTGGCTTGAATTTGACACTCCATACAAGGATGTTTTTTGAATGATTTTTCAATCTTTTTCATAGTTTTTTTAACTGTTTGTTCATCCGCTGAATCATCCAAATCTTCTACAGATTGATGAGATTCATCCCACATTTGTCTACCAATTTCCTCTTTAGTCATTTGGGGGGAATCGTCTTGACTGTTATCTACTGGTACATGGGTTTGCTGATTATCCAAGTGCTTATACTTGTTATATAGGTTATATTGCTTAGTAGTCTTTTCGTTCTCTAATTCTATTGTCTTTTTAGCGGTATCGTTGGTTATTTGCTGTATAACGAATGTTTTGACTAAAGGCATGCCATGTGTTATAATCATTGACATAATATTTGAATCCATAGAAACTTTATATACTACTGATATATAAAGTATTACATAATGGCAACATGTAAAGGCACAATTTCAGTAGCAAAATTTCCAATAGGTCGTCAAAGTAGAGGTAGAAAAGAAGCTGGACAATTACGTTCAATGGGTAAATTCTGTACCGCTTCAACAAAAGTTGTTTGTAAAAAAGTAAAACCAAAACCAAAACAACGATGTAAAACTTCTACAACAAGAAGAAAAACAAAACGACGTCGATAGGGGAAATTACTAATGAGTGATTTTGTAACAGAAAATAATGGAAACGACTACACAGTACTTGGTAGTAAGATGTGTACTGGTGACGTATGCGTCTGTCCTGATAGGGATATAGAGTTACATAAATTACTTGATGGTTCAATTAAAATTAAAGGTATTAAAAAAGGCGTAAAGTTTAAAGCTTCGTTACTCTAATATCACCATTAGGCAATATCTGAATAAGTTTTCTCTTATATCCAAATTTATGCCAATCCCAAACACTAATTATTATCTTATTTTGGTCTTTATTTAGAACAATTTCAGGACTTTTATTGACCTTAAACCCAAATGGAAATTCCATACAGTGCATGCTTTTAAGTCATATTAAAAGTTTTTATACCAGTACCACATTTTAGTATGTATGCCAGCTTTTCAAGGTGCAGGGGGATTATCAGAAGGTTCAGTAACATCATTACATATTGAAGATGATACTATAGTTAATGCAGATATATCAGCAATAGCAGAAATTGTAATGAGTAAATTAGCCACTTCAACTTCAAGTGATTTTGCTAGTCTTATATCCGATGAATCTGGTACTGGTAATGTTGCATTTACAAATAGCCCTACATTCGTTACACCAGCATTAGGTACTCCAGCAAGTGGTATTTTAACAAATACATCAGGATTGCCTTTAACAACTGGTGTCACTGGTCAATTACCTATAGCTAACGGTGGTACGGCTGGAGTTTCAGCACAAGAAGCTATTAACAATATAACACAAGTAGTAGGTGCAACAAACGAATATGTATTAACTAAAGATACATCCAGTGGTAATGCCTTATGGAAATTGGGCGGTGCATGGTCAAGTATAACAATTAACTCAGATAAAAACTGGAATTATTATTCGGTATCTAATCAATTTCATCAACCTATAACATTAGGTACAAACTCAAAGACTTTAACAAGTGAATCCTATGCTTTAAGAACAGTAGATGTTAGCGGTTCAGGTACTTTAACTATAGACGCTGGTGCTTCTTTGGATATTATATAAAAT
>Ga0233439_10005053_pt1 | contig 12440 bp, 13 predicted proteins | sample SI_123_September_6_FD_182713 | JGI IMG/M metagenome (GOLD analysis project Ga0233439, IMG submission 182713) | Seawater microbial communities from Saanich Inlet, British Columbia, Canada - SI_123_September2016_100_MG | ecosystem: Environmental > Aquatic > Marine > Inlet | place: Canada: British... | reverse complement strand
CCTGTAAGCGACTTTCTGTCGATAGTTTTGGCTCTGCACTTGTGTTGTCAGTGAGCAATGTCCGAACGGTACCCGGCTCGAACACGCGTTCACCTGCTGCCGATACTCCGCCGTTTAGCATCACTTGGAGCAATCGAGCGATATCGGCGGTGTTGGTATGGGCGCCGCCCCACGGAGCGCCGAAGTCTTTCCAGTAGTCACTATTGTGATTCCAATGACTACTGTAATCCGCATCCGAAACTTTCGCATCGACACGTCGACCCTCGAAATCACTTCTCCATCCGAGATGACTTGAATCCATGCCAGACGGTTTGAACACCAACTCTGTGAGCTGCTCTCGAATCGACTTGCCTGTGATTCGCTCCGCTATTTCTGCAAGCATCAAAATACCTGCGCTCTGGTATCTAACCTGCGTACCGGGTTCGAACAGCAATCGAGCGTTGCAGGCCGCTGCCACGAAATCGCTCATAGGCGCATTTTGCTTGCGAAAATCTACGTCACCGGGAACCATGTCTGGGAGACCACTTGTGTGCGTGAGGCAGTTCCGAAGTGTGACTTTGCCTTTGCCGTGAGCGGCGAATTCAGGGACGTATTTCGCTACGGTGTCGTCGGCATCGACAAGTCCTTGCTCGATGAGCAATGCGAAACAGCTTGTAACCATCGGCTTGGTGATCGATGCGATTAGAAAGATCGATTCGGTGTCGATTGCGGGTGAAGATTTGTCGAACTCGTAGGTTCCGCCGGCCCAATCGAGCAGCACCTCGCCACGTTGTTCGATCCTGACGGCTGCGGCACTCATTGCGCCTGCATCGATTCGATCTTGTAATCGCCGAATAATCAATTCTTTGTAATCGCTCATCGTTCTCCGTTCATCATCAGGTCGTTTCCCGGTCGTGCCTCGAACTGGGCCATCAGCATTGCGCCGAGAATACTAATGGAATTCGCCAGTCGTAGCCCAACGAAAATCATTCATAGGTAAGCTTGCAGCCATGGTTCCACACCCACTAATTCTCCTACCGCCATCCGAAGGTAAAGCCTCGGGCGGCGAAGGCCCGCCACTCGATCTCGAGTCGCTGTCGTTCGACGAATTCAACAAGAACCGAACGCTGCTGATCAAATCGCTTGGTCAGCTCAGTAAGAAACCTCGAGTCGCTCAGAAAACACTCGGAGTCAAAGGCGTAGCACTGGATAAAGCTCGAGCCGACAACGCTGATGTGCTGAACAGTCCAACGCTTACGGCTATCGAACGATATACAGGCGTGATGTACGACTCGATCGACTATCAATCGTTGGATGAAGCCGCTAAGCGAGTTTTTGGTGAGAGCACTCTCATCATGTCGGGCTTATTCGGGATGGTTAGCCCCTACGATCTGATTCCCGCGTACAAGTTGAAGATGGGCGCAAAAATACGTCTAAACAAAGCTTGTTCGGCTATCTGGAAACCTTTGATCACAAAAACACTGAAGACTGCCGCTGAAAATGGCGTTATTTGGGATCTGCTCCCAAACGAACACAGTGCTGCGTGGGATCCATCCAAAATCTCGTGCGATGTCAGATTCACAGTCAAATTTCTCGAAGCTGGACGCGACGGAAAGCTGAAAACTGTCAGCCACTGGTCGAAAGCACTCAAGGGAGCACTGGTTCGCCATTTAGTTGCGAACCCCGAACGGGCAGGGAGTGCCGATTCTGCTTTGAAATTGCTAGATGGATTCTCTCACCCTGAAGGCTATAGATATCATCCTCAAATGACGGCGGTTGTAGACGGAGCGACCGAGATCGTCTTCTTGAAAACAGTGTAGCGCCGGCTGATCAACCTTGAACACTGCGTGATCCTCACAGAAAATTTCTGCCGAAAATGCATACTGGCGTTGAATAGATGAAACGAACCTGATTAAATTCGTTAAGTCGCTTCTACAGCTATGAGAAATTCCATGTTACGAGGCTAAATATGTCGATTGTAAATACCGTTCTCGGTCCCCGAGATTCCGCATCGCTAGGCTTCACACTTTCGCACGAACACATACTGCTGTCTTCGGCGGGAATTGAAGATACCTTTCCAGAATTCATCGATAAGGAATTCGCGATAAAGGAAGGCATTCGACAGCTCTCTGAAGCGAAATCTGAGGGTGTCGAAACCATCATCGATTTATCGACGATGGATCTTGGAAGGAATATCCAAGTCATTAGAGAAGTCTCTGAAGGCAGCGGTGTGAACGTTGTCGTAGCTACAGGAACTTGGCTCGATATTCCTCGATCATTTGCGAATGCTTCGCCCGACGATATTGCGCCCTTATATATTCGAGAGCTGACCGAAGGAATACAGGGAACAGAAACCAAAGCCGGGGTGATCAAGGTCGCCAACGAGCCAGAAGTTACCGATGCTGGCGAGATTATTTTGAGAGCAGCAGCTCGAGCACATCGCGCCACTGGAGCTCCTATCTACACCCACACGATGGCGAAAAACAGGGTAGGGGATCGACAAGTTGAGATTTTCATAGATGAAAATGTCGATATGAATCGAGTGTGTATCGGGCACAGCAACGATTCGACCGATATTGGCTATCTAACTGGGCTCATGGACAAAGGTGTTTGGCTTGGACTCGATAGGTATCCAGGGCAGGGCGTTACGTGGCAAGAGCGCACGAAAGTCTTATTCGATCTGATCGAGCGTGGATACGGTACAAGGCTGATGCTTAGCCACGACTGGAGCGTCTATGCAACGATGATGACGAAACAGCGATTGGCAGAACGTCCGCTTCAGAACCCCGACAACTACCTGTTCATCACCCGCAACGTACTTCCTATGCTCCTTGAACTCGGAGCTGATCAAGAGCAGATCGATGATCTGATGATTCACAACCCGAGGCATTTCTGGGAAGGCTCTTAGAGAGAACTAGTCGAGCAGTTCTAATGCATTCGACTCAAGCACCGCAGAAGTAATTCTTGGGAGTAGCTCTAGCGCCAGATTGTGTGCTGGTGGGTAGTCTCGAGTTGTCAAAGCGATAGGTGCGGCCATCCGTACTAGCAACCCGTGTCGAAAGTCGTTCCAGAGGACCTGCTGAGTCAGATCTGTGATGCCTCGATTGTGCATAGCTTCGAGATATGTATTGAGTATTTCAGGAAACCTGTTGTGATCTTCGAGCCTCAGGCAATACGCCAGAACTACAGCTATCTCGATTCCGATGTTCCCACGGGTCAGCAGCGACCAGTCGAAAAATATCGGTGGTTGTGAAGGGTCGTTCGGTAAGAACAAATTCTTCGCTGCGACATCGTAATTGCACAACGTTATATTGGCCGAAAATCCAGCCTGTAGCTTTGGACCCCATTGCCCGGGTGTGTCGTACATCTTGTATATGTCAGGATGAAGATGTTCGCCGTATCGACTAATAAATCGCTTGCCGCTGTAGTGTCCTGATGCAAATAGTTTTGCACCACCTCTCATCACCTCTTCGAACGTTCTCACCTGCGATAGGCCGGCAAGCTCCACAGAGTTCCACCACTTCGCATGCATACCCGCTAGTGCCACTACGATGCGTTCGACATCTGGCACATCGAGATAGCTCTGGATAGTCCCGATGCTGCCACCTTGATCGAGATGTTCGAGAACGATGATCATCCCGTTGGAATCAACGTCGTACAGCGCAACATACGATTCCGGAGATTCGATCCCGGCGACATCGGCTAATTCTCGGTAGAACAAGACCTCATTCATCCCGCCTTGGTCGGCGTTTTCCGCTCCACCTTTGTCACGGAACTTTGCTATCAATCTTGCCTTCGAGCCCGAAATTAGTGTGCCGTCGATTCGGCGAACGGCGTTGCTCATCCCATCAAGTGCCCCGTGCGGTACGGAAATTTCTATCGACTTGAACAGCGGCTTATTCCACTTCTCTGAATCTTCGAGATATGAATTGAGAACTTCGACAGTTAGTTCACTAATCGTTACTGGCACGAGCTTGGGCATGCTTGTCACTGAAACCTCTACTACTAGCGGATCGCTGAGCGTAGGCTATTCTCAGGAACCCTCTTGATTTCAAGCCCCTCGTTACCTATAGTCTGGGTAGAGAAGTAGAGTTGCTCCCACGCTGCTCTATTGAGATAGCAAATACAAAATGTCTAAAAAGACCCGGTTCGCCGGGTCGTTTTGTTTTTGGTTGCATCTAACCAACGTCTGGCAAGCGTGGCAGATAAACGCAATTGGGCGTAGAGTCGAGTTATTCGGCGGCGCGCACCACTAGATCGAAGCAGAGAAACCAGAATGAACCTGATCTCCCGGGATGACCTGAAAGCCAAACTCGATAACGGCGACGACTTCAAACTCGTTTGCGCTTTGAGCGAGTGGGCTTATCAGGCTAAGCACATCCCTGGCTCACTCCATATCGACAATCCTCAAGAAGGCTTGAAGCTTCTCGCCAAGAATGATGAGATAGTCGTTTATTGCTCTGATCCAAACTGCCCATCAAGCAAGTATGCCTACCACATGCTCACCAGCGGAGGCTTCGAGAATGTTCGCCGCTACGAAGGCGGAATTCTCGATTGGGAAGAAGCAGGTTTTCCAATAGAGGGTGCGTGGTCAGATGCCAGCGCCGAGGCCGAAGCCACGAAATAAGACCTCGTTGAAATAAGTTCACTCAACAGCCCGATTCGCTTTCGAATTGGGCTGTTTTTATTTGTGCCCGATTCCAAAACTATTTGCTTGAATCCCTCATTCTAAAACTGCTAACGATCGTTCTTCACGACGCTATAATCCGGGCATTCAAACCCGATGTGCGTCAACCACAAACGCTATAGAGCGAGCGAAACGAGAAGCAGTTATGAAAGTCGGATTCAACATGGGAGTCGACCCGGTCGACTACAAGCAAGCCGAAGTCAACGAAGACGATCTGAAATTTGCTGCTCAGATGGGCGCAACCCACGTTGTGCTGCAGTCATACGCCAACGACGGAATCGTTCCGGGCGACGAACGCTGGGAGTTCGACGATCTGCTTCAGCTGCGACACAAAGTTGAAGAAGCTGGTCTTGTGCTCGAAGCTCTCGAAAACGTTCCGCTTAAGTTCTACGATCAGGTGATGCTGGGTGGCCCCAAACGTGATGAGCAGATCGAAAATATGGTCTACACGATCAGGAACATTGCGCGTGCCGGTATTCCGATATTTGGCTACCACTGGATGCCTACTTTAGTAGGTCGTACCTCGCTCACAACTCAGATTCGAGCCGGAGCAAGAGTAACGTCATTCGATCTTGACGAGGCGAACAAAGCGCCGTTCTTGCACGGACGGCAGTACACAGAAGACGAGATGTGGGCGAACCTCGAACACTGGATCAAGATCATTGTTCCCATTGCCGAAGAAGAGGGTATCCGCATCGGAATTCACCCCTGCGATCCACCCGTTGAAGATTTGAAAGGCATCCCGCAACTGTTCAGGAGTTTCGACGCGTACAAGCGACTAATAAGCATCGTTGAATCGCCTTCGAACTGCATCGAGTTTTGCCAGGGCACGTTCAGCGAAATGGCCGATGCCAAGGGCGATGGCATCTACGAAATGATCGAATATTTTGGCGAGCGAAAGAAGATCCTCTACGTTCACTTCCGAAACGTTTCAGACACCGTTCCGAAGTTCCAAGAGGAATTCATCAACACTGGCCACGTCGATATGTACCGAGCGATGCAGAGCTACAAAAAAGTGGGCTTTGACGGCATGTTCGTAGATGACCATGTGCCAGTTGTAGTTGGTGATAGCCCGTGGGGCCACCGAGGCCGTGCTTTTGCTAACGGCTACATACAGGCACTAATGAACGTCGTGGATCGGTAGAAATCCGAAGCGAACTACGCAGCTCGCTGTACTTGCAGATCGGTTCGAGCTGCGAACAGACTCAGGTCGATTGAAGTGTGAAGCGGCTTGAATACACCCTCTGGAAGTGGGCACGGAACGATGTTCGAGCCTGCCTCAATAAGAGTGTTGAAAATACCCGACATCGTTAGAGCCGAATCCGCAGCGTGTGTCTTCGTCAGTGCTTCGACTGCTGCATCGAAGAACGTCTGTCCATCTTTGAAGTAGTACACACCAGCGTTCGCCATTTCAGAAATAACTCGGTGCTCCGACATTTCGACGACACGATTCTTGTAGATCATTGAAGTCGAATATTTTGGAGTGCGATCCCCGGGGAATGTAAGAACGGCAGCATCGGCGCCAACGTCCATTCCAGCAATGTAGAAACGATCGAGGTCTACGTCGATGTACTGCTCACAAGCAGCGATCACCAACGGCTCGCTCATGTTTATAGATTCTCGTGCCATGCAAACTGCAGCTGCCATCGTTCGTGGCGCGCTCCAGCTGTAGACAACCTGTGAATCGGAAGAAATTCCGAGCGAGCGACGACGGTGCATCGTCATCACTTCCGGATCAACCACGTAGATGAACTGATGCTCAAACGAAGGTCGAATATTATCGACAACGTGCTGAACTAGAGGTCGCCCTGAAACCGGAATAAATGGACGTGGTTCTGCGTGACCAGTGTCCTCTGTTTCCTTAGCCGGTAATGTGAGCGGTACCACTACGTTGATCATGTTTGCCCCAGTAATAATTTCAAATTGATGTTGTTTGCTAGATTCCGAGATTCAGATCTAGCCCGGCCAGAACATCGTCGGTTTCGGCTACGGCTTCCTGCACTGCAGTTTCTTCCGCTGCCTGATCGGCGTCATGTCCATCATGTGCATCATGTTCCGGATGCGACCCCTTTTTGGACCTTTTGCCGAACCAACCTTCTTTTTCGCAATGTCCACAGCGTGATCGAACCTGTGCCTCACCCAAGTGGCCACAACTTCCGCAAGTGAACTTTTCATATAGACCAAACACCGGAGAATTCTTAGCCCGTTCTTCCAATGTGTTCAGTCGGTCAAATAATGCGAGTACCCGTGGGTCTGGCTCAATCTTGGGTTCAGGCTTCTTCTTGATTCGATCGATCTCTTCTTCGAGTTCTGCGATTCGATCAAGTGCCATCTCGAGAGTATCGACTCGCTTCGATATTCTTGAAACCGATGCCTGAATAGGTGCTGATTCTGTTTCAGCAGCTTCACCGGCAATTTCGGTTGCTTCTTCTCGTGTAATTCCGCCCTTACCCGGTTGCGCAACCACAGGCGGCGGAACGAGAGGTGGGGGTGGTGGCAGCGGCTGATAAACAGGCGCAGGCGGGATTGGTGAATCACCCTGCGGAATTGGAGCTGCAGCGGGAGCTGCGGCTGGAGCAGCCGGTGCTGCAGCTGCTGGTGGAGGTGTTACCGCGATACCAAGTGCAGCAGCGCCGCCATCATCAGTAATTTCCGGATTCAGCGGAGGTGCTTCAACAACATTTACAACTGGCTCTTCTACAGCAGCTGGTGCAGCTTCAGCGGCAGGCGCGTCGGCAGGCGCATCTGAAGGAGCTGAGTTCAGAAGTGCGTCAATTGCGTCTTGTGAGAGGACTGCGCCGTTGTCCAAGTGAATCCAATCCGTAAACCAAACGATCTGATCGCCGAGATCAGTCCGTATCTATTGGTCTGCTTAATACAGTCTCAATGCCAAGCACGGATCGTTACAGTGGGTTACCCCCAAGAGAGGGGTGTGTGGATTCCGCTACTACGATAGGACAGCGTTACACAGTTGGCGCTACGTGTAGCGTTTTATCGAGATGTTCAGATTCGTAGCAATACGGCAATATCAAGTCCGAGACTTGGTGGATTCTGATCCCGTATTTAGTGCTCGTAGTGCTATGCAGCGCGCTTTAGACGATCGACTTCTGCTTCGAGTTGAGCAATGCGAGCAACCATCTGCTCCATATTTCCAATTCGCTGGTAAATACGTGATATCGAATCATGAACAGGGGCAGCTTCAGCTTCAGCCGCCTGACCAGCGATAGTAATTACTTGCTCAAGCGTAACTTCAGAATCTGAACCTGAACTTTGTGACGGAGCTGGTGAAGACGTTACGACTTCAGGAGCGATATCGCCAGTAGGTGCTACAGAGGCTGGTGCCGTACTTGGCTCTGAAGCTGGTGCAGCATCAGTTCCAACACCACTCCCCGCTAGGAGCGCATCAATCGCATCTTGCGAAAGTATTGAATCTGAAGTCATGCATCCACCATTCAGGCGAGCGCTCACGAAACTGAATCATCAGCCCGTAAGCAGGCACTTGCCTACTACCCGTACTCGACGGCGTCCTCAACAACGCGGTGTCGATGTTTTTCATCAGTCAAACTGATCTCGAATAGCTCTTTCATCTTGAAGCCATCTTTATCGGAGATCATGCGAAGAGTCGGGCGACCGATCTGCCCAATACCAGCATCGATAACGTATCCAGTTTCGCCAGTGTTCAGGCGAACAAGAACTCCCGTTGGGTAAGCCGGCACCGAGCGTACGAACGCTTCGACAACCTTCGCGTCAAATAAATCGCCACCGAATGCCATGATGTATTCCATTGCATCCTGACGTGACCACGGTTCGTGACCCGGTCGGGCAGAAATAAGGCTGTAGTAAGACTCAGCCACACCCACGATACGCGCACCCATACTTATCGCATCGCCCTTGAGCCCCTGGGGGAAGCCTGAGCCATCGAGACGCTCGTGATGCTGCAAAACCGTAGCTGAAGTAATTGCCGAGATAAACGGCATGTCTTTCATCAGCACGTAGCTGTACACAGGGTGCTTCTGGTGCTCGTGTTCATCAGCGCCCGCGGCGATCTTTGCAGTACCAACATCCATCAGCAAGGCGCCAACGCAGATTTGTCCTGTGGTATCCATATCCATGCCTAAGCGAGCTGCAAGCATGGCCGCCAAACTCGCTGTACGAGCAGGCATCAGATAGTCATATTCAGAGGCTGGAGAGATTGGTGCCGAATTAACTTCACCCAAAACTCGAGGAAATAGCGGTTTTGCCATTTCGTAGCCTGGCTGAACCGCCTGTTCAATAACGGCTGGTTCAACAGTGTTTGCAAATCCTGCCTCTTCATGGACAGTTCGTAGAGCCAATGCTGCCTTCGCTTCTAGCTCGGGCGGAACAAGTGGCTCAACCGGAACATCATCCAGTAGCGGATCAGCGATGAAAATTTCGCGGATACCGTACAGAGGAAGTTTTCCGATGTGTTCAGACGTTAGTTCTGTACCTTCACCGTAAACGGCGTTACCGAAAGCATCTACGATCGGTAACGCTAGTTCCATTCCAGCTTGAGCGTGCGAGGCAGCCAGTCTGATCATTTGAAAACTTTCGGCTACTAGGCTGCTCGGGTTATCTGGGCAGGAGCTGTGGATTTGCGGTAGAAAGCTGCGGCATCTCGGTCGAAACCGAAATCTCTTGGATTCAGAATCGTTTCGGTGCCACCAATGAACAAAATTCCGTCGGGCTTAAGCGCTGCACTGAACTTTTTGTTCAGCCCATGCTTCGCCTCGTCAGAGAAGTAGATCACCACGTTTCGGCACATGATTAAATCAAATCCACCTTCGAAACGATCAGTGAGCAAGTTCTGCTCTTTGAACTTTACTTTCGAACGGATTTCTGAATTTACGTAGTGGCCATCTGCCTTCTTCTCCATGAATCGATCACGAAGAGAAGCTGAGATGTTTTTTGCTTCGGCGTCGGGGTACGGTCCGCCCGCGTTAGCTTGCGCAATAATATTGACGTCGAGATCAGTCCCAACGATTTGAGCCTTAGTTCCAGGCGCAATATCTTCGATCATCATTGCTACCGAGTAAGCCTCAGCTCCTCTTGATGAACCCGCACTCCAAATTTTTGGACGTGGGTTCTTCTTGAGAATCTCAGGCAACACAGTCGAGCGCAGCATGTCGAAGTGACGTGTGTCTCGGAAGAACTCTGTCACATTGATGGTCATGAAGTTCATGACCTTCTCTCGCACATCAGCATCGGTTTCGATCAACGAACAGAATTCGTTGACGTTGTCTGCTCCAACTCGGCCGATGAATCCTGCCAAGCGTCGCATCATCTGATTTGGCTTGTAAAAATCCAAATCAAGATTTAGGTGTTTCTTCACCGTAACCGTTACTTTTTGGTACTCCGCATCGTTCAACTGACTGCTCCAATGGGTTTTTTACTTCGATCATTCATGTAACCAGTGAGAATCGATGAAACTTTGTCGAGCGGAACAATTCTGTCCGCATAACCAGCCTCAGCAACCGCACGTGGCATGCCGTAGACGGCACAAGTTGATTCGTGCTCTACAACGCTGGATCCGCCAGCTGCCTTAATGGCTTTTACACCATCGCGTCCGTCCACACCCATTCCGGTTAAAACAGCGGTAATCGTGTTTGCACCGTAAAGTTTTGCTGCCGATTCCATCGTCACATCTGCAGCAGGTCGAACCCCATGAATTGTTGGTCCTTCATCGAGGCGGATTATTCCTCGTGAATCAACTTTCATGTGGAATCCACCAGGAGCCATTAGGCCGACTCCCGCTTCAAGCTTGTCGCCTTCTTCTGCCTCTCGGATTTCTAATGCCGAGGATCGATTTAGGCGATCAGCTAACGATTTAGTGAACCCAGGTGGCATATGTTGAACAAACAAGTAACCCGTCGAACGATCAGCAGGTAGTTGCGGAACTACCACTGAAAGCGCTTTCGGCCCACCCGTTGAACTAGCAATTACAGCCAAGCAATCCATACCGAGTGATCGTCGAGATGACGGTCGCGGTTTGTTTGCAGCTGCGTTCAGCTGGTTCTCCATAGCCGCACGCATAACAGCTTCATCAGTTGATGCCATCTTCGACAGCGTAACTGTTGCAGCTTGCTTGACGATATCCGCCAAGCGATCGAGGGCGGCTTTGCCCTCGGGCGTGCTTGTATCCGGTTTAAGGAAGAAGTCGACTGCGCCCAATTCAAGAGCTCGAATCGTGGTTTCGCTATCACCGTCGGTCAGGCCACTAACCATCACCACTGGTGTTGGTGCTGTAGCCATGATCTCGCTGAGAGCTTGCAAACCATCCATTCGAGGCATCTGTACGTCGAGCGTTACGACGTCTGGTTCGTAATCAATTAACTTCTTGAGTGCTGAAACTCCGTCAGGAGCTGTTTCAACATCACCAATCGCTGGGTCATTCAACAAGCGTCGACGCACTCTAGTGCGCGCGAATGCTGAATCATCAACGACTAGTACTTTTAAACCTTCCGCCACTTTTCTTCACCCATTTTGAGTACTGTTATTTCAGTTCAATTGAAACCGAAATTAGGCGACCAACTTGCCAACTGCTGCAAGAACTCGGTCAGCGTCGAATGGCTTCACTACGAAGTCCTTCGCACCAGCCTGGAGCGCTTCCATCACGATTGACTGTTGTCCCATTGCTGTAACCATTGCGACTCGGGCGTCACCGTCATGTGCTCGAATTTCTTTGAGCGCACTTAGTCCGTCCATGTCAGGCATGGTGATGTCGAGAAGAACAGCATCAGGCGAATTTGCCTTGTACTGATCAACAGCTTCTCGACCCGTTCCAGCTTCGACCACTTCATGGCCATTTTCGGTTAGTAGCTTGCTGCATCGCATTCTCATGAAAGCAGCGTCGTCAACGACGAGGATTTTTGCCACGTCATCCCCTCCTAGAGGTTAGTTTTGTCTGTGCCTGCAGTAACGACCGTCACTCGGCCAGATTCCACATCGAGGCGGACAGTCCGCCCGTTGTTTCCGCCGAGATCTTCGGCGATTGCCTTCAGGCCTAACTTTTTAAGTTCGGTCTTCACAGCGTCAATATTTCTGTCACCAATCCGCATCAGGGCCATGCCCGGACCACCGACTGGTGTCATGTGAGCGCCGCCAACAAGCTTGATCTCAAGCATTTTTGGGTTGGCACCCTTTTTCTTCATGTTCTCCACTAGCTCGGGAACCGCTATATCGGCGAATTTTGCCGTGGGTTCTCTTCCCGGAGTGCATTCCGGAAGAACAACGTGAGCCATAGCACCCTGCTTGTTCACTTTGTCCCAAGCAGAAACCGCTACACATGATCCCAATCCCAAACACGTCAGTTCATCGCCCGGTTCGTCGGCATACTTGAGCTCACCAAGACCAACAACCAGTGAATCGAGAGTAATTCCAGCCACTACTTCACCCCCCAAGAATCAATTACGTATCCTTGGATTTCTGGACTAGGCATTACGGCGAAGACACCGTCTACTTTGGCCTCTGCTGTGCCGTAGTTAGCTTCGATCATGGTCACTTCATCGGTTTCCATCATCAGTGAAGCAATTGCGTAGTCGAGAATTGCTCCGGTCATGTCCATGCGGACACTCGGAGGAGTTGGCTTGAGTTCATAACCGGTTTTATCGCCGATTGTGTTCAAGAAATAGCCGCCCATCACATTGCCCATCTCGCCAAGAGCTGAGATTTCCATTTCGCCGAGACCCGTAGTGGTGCCGATTTCGGAACCCATCAGGATGTCGACTACCTGGTAGGCAGTTGTTGGGGAGTGGAT
>Ga0233439_10005049_pt1 | contig 12442 bp, 15 predicted proteins | sample SI_123_September_6_FD_182713 | JGI IMG/M metagenome (GOLD analysis project Ga0233439, IMG submission 182713) | Seawater microbial communities from Saanich Inlet, British Columbia, Canada - SI_123_September2016_100_MG | ecosystem: Environmental > Aquatic > Marine > Inlet | place: Canada: British... | reverse complement strand
ATGAACCGAAAGGTCAAGAGCAGACCGAAATAAACATTGGAAACGATCCAGTAATGCTCACTGCTGTTGATGTAGTATCAAAGCTAATGAATCAAGATAAAGTAATTTTGAAGGCAAGAGGAAATTCTATTCCAAATGCAGTTGCAGTTGCAAACATAATTACAGAAAAAATGTTAGTAGGAAGTACTAAAGTAGAAAAAATCAAACTAGACACATTGGAAGAAGCAGGGATAGGTAGTATGACATCAACTGCACAAATTATTATTAAAAAATATTAGTAAACGCTGCCAGGGCCTTTAAGAAGCATATTTTCACATTCTTTACAAATTTTTTCATCAATATTAGTTTCTAAATTATGATGTATCTCACAAATCAATAAACTAGATTTAATGTAATTACACAATCCAATAAATTTAGAAAGACTTGAAGGAGTATAAGCTAAATCAGAAGAAAGATGATCACATAATTCATCAATTAATTGTGAAACTTGTTTTTCTGCCAATAATTTTGCTATTAATGAAGGATCACCACGGGTTCCACGAATGTAATTACTAATTGCAGCTTGTGTAACTCCAAGCATTTTAGAAATTTCATCTTCTCGAATATCATGTTCTTCAGCTAATTTTTTTGCCAAGATTGCCCTTAATGCAGGAATTAATGTTTTAGATTCAATCTCTGCAGGTAGTAACATAATTTCTCATGAGTGAAAGTATGAATTTAAAGTTTGCAATAAACAAGATAAAGTAAAAAATAATGTTAGGCATAGCTATTTTAATTTCAAAACAACCAGAGTATCATTGGAAGAAATTACTAAAAAATTATATCAAATTTTAGAAGAATCTTGTAATTTATGTGAATCAGAATTAATTGCATTATCTGGGGGATTAGACAGTTCAATAATATCCCATTTTCTTAGGGGAAAGAAAGTTGAAGGAATTGCAATAATTTCAGAAGATTTTGTGTCAACTGATCTAACATATTGTCAAAGAATTTCAAAAGAAACAGGCATTCCATTAACAATATACAATTCAACAACATCAGAAATACTGGAAGCAGTAGAAAACACAATAAAAATATTAAAAAATTTTAACGATATTGAAATTCGTAATAACGTTGTAATGTATTTGGCAATAAAATGGGCAAAAGACAATAATAAAAAATCAATAATTACAGGAGACGGAGCAGATGAATTATTTGCAGGATATAATTTTTTAGTCAATAAACCCGAAAAAGAACTAGAATCAGAAATTAAAAGAGTATGCTCAATAATGCATTTTCCAACCCAAGAAATTGGAAAGCATTTAGGAATTAAAATAGAATCCCCATTTCTTAATCAAAAAATAGTTGAAATAGCAAATCAAATACCAGTGAATCTCAAAGTTAAAGAAGAAAATGGTACAAGGTATGGGAAATGGATTCTTCGTAAAACAATTGAAAAATACATACCAGAACAAATAGTATGGAGAAAAAAATCACCTATGCAAGAAGGAGCAGGAACAGTAGGGTTAACCAACTTATTTGAATCAATAATTAATGAAGAAAAATATGTTGAGAAAAAACTAACAATTGAGAAAAATGATCAAGTAGTAATTAGAAGTAGAGAATCAATGTATTACTATGAAATTTTTAAAAAATTGTACGGGACACCTGTAGAAGAGGATCTAGTATCTAAATGTCCATATTGTAAACATGGAATTAATAATTCAAAATTTTGTAGAATGTGTGGGGCATTTCCAATCTAAACATTATTTTTATATTTTCGGGGTTTCTTTATGAAAATTTTTCTGCAGCCATTACAGCAAAAATAGAAATTTTTTCCATTATGGTCATGAATTAAGGCAATATCCTCATCAAGTTCAATTCCACAAACAGGATCAACTGGCACAAATTTTTTTGTTTTAATTTCTATTTATAGATTCAGTAATGTATAATGACCAATTTTTGAAATACAAGTATCAAATTAATGAAAATTATTGATTTAAAATTTTAATCATAGAATAGAAAACTAACTTACGTAGTTAATTTTTTTACTAATTGAAGAAAGTCTTCATTAGACATTGGAGGAATATTCATAATTTCTAAATTTTCGGAAACATGTTCAGATAATTTTTGGCCAACAAGAGGAGCAAGTACACCAGGAGACGAACGAATAAACTGTAATGCACGTAAGGATGGTTTCAAATCATTAAAATCAGGCATAACACCGGGGGACAAAAGACGTCCTTGCATAAATGGAACACTAGTAAATACACCAATTCCCAATGTAACTGCAGATTCCAAAATAGAAACAGGCTTATTTTGAATTAATTGATTTTTACCAAGTAAAGCTTGATCATAATTCATGTTATAGGGTAATTGTATGAATTTAAATCCATGATTTTCACCACCAACATTTTTTGCCATTTCAACAATATCTTCTAGTAATAGAAATTGAGAATTATCATTCATAACTCTAAAACATTCCCAAGTTGCCATTCCATAAAATTTAATTTTTCCTTCATCACGTTTTTGTTCATATAGTTCAAAAACAGATTTTAGATTTTCTAAAAATTGTTCTTTAGACACATCTTTGATTTGTCCTTCAATAGAATTATGAAGATACATCAAATCAAGACATTCTAAATCTAGATTTTTTAGACTTCTATCTAATTGATCAGACAAAAACGAAGTAGTCATACAATGATAACCAGATGTGATATCACCCTCCTTTACAATACCGGGTTTTCCAAGTTCACGCATCACATATTGCATAAAATCTTCTTGAATATCTGCATCATTTGTGACATATCCATTTTTACTACTTACAAAGATCTGATCACGAGAAATCTTCCCACCTTCAATTAATTCAGATATTGCTTTACCAACAGAACGTTCAGCCTTTTGAGCACGATAATTAATTGCAGTATCAATTACATTTACACCAGATAATACAGACTGTTTAACCGCATTTTTTACTAATTCATCAGTACGAGTATCAGGTTCACCAAGATAGGTTCCAATTCCAACATTGGATAGGTGGAGATTTTCAAAGTCATTAAAATTAAGAGAATTTACGCTCGAATTTTGTTTAAAAGTTTCAGTTCCTTGAGGTGTTGCAAATCCTGAAATCATAAAGGAATCACATTTTCACTAAATTTATGTCTGTGGTAGGAATTCTTTAACGAATCAACTGAAAGTCACATTGAGAAATCAATATGAAGAGTAAGTTATTAGATAAATTATGAAAATCATAATAAAAAATGGGGAATCAGTTGAAACATATCATAATGCTGGTGATGTAGTTGTGCTTCCAAAAAGCAAACTAGTTAGAAGATTTAGTGAGTATGGTTCTTTAATTGAAGAATACAAACTTGTGGATAAAAAAATCACATTAGAAGATGACCTAGAGAATGATCAAACAGAAATTGTTGTTACTTTACTTGTTAAAAAATAATAATTGTAAACAGCAAAGGATCTTAAAAAATAAATGAGAAGAGTCCCAACGACGAAACTCTCTCACCATAACAACACCTGTGTTGTGTTCAAGAGGTGTATGATAAAGATAATACATGGGATCCTAAAATAACCTAAGAAAGTCATATCAAGAGCAACATACTTGATAAACCATGAATCTAAAAAAAATAATCATATTTCCAGTAATCATATTTTTAATTCTCTTTACTGTTGGGATGTTACTAAGTAATGTAATACAAATAGAGAATCCAAAATCTACTCTGCCGGATATTGGACTTCAAAGCTGTTTGGTTTGGTATGACGGATGTAACACATGCACGATTATGACAAATCCAGACGGTATCGAAGATTTTGCATGTACAAAGATGGCATGCTCTGAATATGAAAAACCAATGTGCTTAGAACCAACACCTTAATGAAAATATCACCTCACATCATCTAACCAATAATTTCAACCCTCAAAATTGAATAATGTAGTAAGGGAATTGTCACACTATGTGTACATCTGCTCAGAGAGGGATTAAGAAACTAATAACAAATAAAATTCCAGTAAGACGACTAAATTTTAAAGTTGAACTCATGTAAGGAACTAAATTTTCAACAGAGTCGTAATTTTTTTGTAAGCCAATTCCAGATTTAATAATTAATGGAAAACTCATCAAACTAATCAAAGTGAAAACAGGTAAATGATTTAACACAACTCCAATCACAATAACACCATAAGCAAATAATGGGAAAATCCAAAATAATTTTCGTGCTTTTTCTTTTCCAACTGTAATCACTAATGTTTTTCTACCTTTTGATTTATCAGCATCATGATCAGGAAATGATGCAATAAACAAAACTAATGATGATAAAGTTCCAATAACAATTCCAGCTAAGATGGATTCAATATTGACTTCACCAGATTGAATATAAAAAGTTCCAATAACAATCATTGATCCCTTTACAGCAACAAAAAATTCACCTAAACCAGAATCGACAATCTTTGTAGAGTAAAAATAAATTGAAAGGATTGCAAAACCCAAAATTATTGCAATTAAAATTCCATATGTGATAACAAAATAACTACCAATCAATGCACCAAGTACTAAGAAAAATACGCCAGCACGGTAAACAGAAGAAGGTTTGAGCAATCCTTCAGGCAACACACCGGTTCCGCCACTCATTTTGGTTCTAGTTGTTTTAGTATCAATTCCTCGTTTGAAATCCCAGTAATCATTAAGCAAATCAACACTTGCATGTAATGCCATTACACCTGCAAATGTCAAGATAGCATCAAAGTATTCTATAGAACCATTTTGTGACCAGTTTAATGCCAAGCCTACAAGTACGGCAATTACAGATGCTAACAAAAAACGAACTCGAATTACACGCAACCAAACTGAAATCATAAGTAACAATACTAATTTTTACTATAAAATTTGTTAGTTTTGATTTTAATCAAATTTTATATGAAAATAATCTAAAATAATGGTCATGAGATTTGGGAAAATTGAAGAAAATGAAAAAATTATTAAATTTAATTTAGAATTACAATGTATTAATTGTAATAAAAAAGTTCCAGGAGGAATGAAGACAGGGGAGAAATATTTTGAAACAGAAGAATACAACATAGAAATAGAGAAATTTAAAAAAACATATCTTTGCGGTATCTGTAGAGATAAAAAAAGAATATCAGATTAAAGTTTCATCATTAACTTCGATAGGTTTTCTTCCCATAAATCCGGAATCTTTGTCATGCCAAAATTTAATTTCAGTTTCACCATGTTTCCAACAAAGACACACTTCTTCATCAAATCTTTTAGAAGGGAAATCAAGTAATCCTTGCTCTATACTTTTAATCATTACACCAGTATTTTCTAAAATTTCAACAGATTCATAAAATTTAGTAATTGCAGAATTCAATTGTTTTTTTAATTCCATATATTTTTCAAATGAGTTAGTAGTTGAAAGAATCATTTGTAATTCTTTTTCTATTTTTGTAATATCACTTTTTTTAGCCAAAGCATATTCAAATTTTTTAATTACATCAGGTAATGCTTCATTTGCTTGTTTTGCAGTAAAAAAGGAAAACATATCTACATTCAGAAAGCCTCAATTAAATATCTTAGCGGATAAATCTAACTAAAATTAATAATCTAGTATTTTTTTGGTTTTGGTCCATGTTTCTTATCCTGTTGTTTCTTTTTATAGCGTTTAACTCGTTGTTGTTGTTCTGCTTTTTTTTGGCCTTTTTGCTTTCGTCCATCTTTTTTACCATCATTTTTCATTTTAAATCCCATTCAATTAGCATGAATTTAGATTCTCATAAGTATTGTTTTTAAAAAAAAATAAAAAAGAAATATGCAAATTTATTAAGAATAGTTTCTAAATTTGATTATGAGTGAAGATCCATTAGAAGCAATAATTCTACAAACAATTAATGGTGCAATAGCCACAATTCCAGGCTACATGGAGGAAATTAAACAAAATAAAGAGACCTTAAAAGTGGAAAATGCTCAAGAATTTGTCTATGGAATAGTAATGGGAATGGCATTAGGAATGAGTGGAGCCATACTTAGTGCACAAGAAAAACCACCAACAAATGAAGACCAAATGAGAGTTAGAGACATCATATACAAACACATACCAGAAATAAGAGAAAGAATTTTCAATCAATAAAATCAAAAAAAGATTATTTTATTCTATATCTCAAAATTGCTAAAACAGAATCATCTAATTCAAGTTTTTTAATTATTTGTGGCGATGTAGCAAATTCAATTTTACATGATGTCTTTTTTGCAATTTCCAACATTTTCAAGATATTTTTAAATTGAGAATTAGTATGATAGTTTGCAGAAACAATTAATGTTTCGACACTACCTCTTTCTAAGGCACGATAAATGACATTATTTCTCTTGGCGGTTAATCCATCTTTTACTAATTTTTCATATTTTTGAATCAATTCTTTCATGTGTTTTTTTCTATATTCATACAAATGATGAATCAATATTTTATGAATGTCATTTTTTGCAGTAGTGAAAGATAAACCTTCAACAAATCTACATTTAGAAGATAAATCAGAATTTAATTCATCATAAAATTCTGTTTTGCCAGGACCGTTTCCACCCAAAAGGATTAACTCACTATTAACATCCATCAATCTAACTTTATTTGCAACTTTTTTGAAAAATACATGAATTTTTGTTTGTCTTGCACGTAAAAATCGACCTTGGCTTTGTCCTCCTTTTTTATGTCTACCTTGTAAATCAATTCTTAATTTAGATTCTTGAGTAATTTGATTGCCATGGAATTTTTGTATCCGTGCAGTTTTTTGATCAACAGTTACTAGTAAAACATCATAATTTGTTTTTAAAATATCAGAAAAAGGTTTTACATATGGTTTTTTATTTACCATGTATACATAAGGTAATTTTTTAGAAGTTCCAATTACTTTGATGTGAATTTTCTCATTTTTGAACCAACCAAATATACATAATGTTTTAGTAAATTTTCCAACAGAGACAGGATTCTTTTTAAGTTCCAATATTTTCTGTTCGATTTTCTGTTCGATTTTCTTTAATGATTCTGAACGAGTTGTTTCTTGTAATAATTGAATAGTGTCTTTGCCCTTACCATATGGATAGTAAACTGAAATACATTGCGAATTAATTTCTTTTAATTCTTGTACAAATTGATTCAATGATAACCATTCAGAAGGAGTAATTTCAGATAATGCAGAAGATGCAGTCATAAAATTCAATTAATTCACTTTTGTAATAAGATTTGGAAAAGAGTAAAGAGAATATGGAAATCATCTTTCAATAAAGTATCAAAAGAACCACCAATATGGCACAATTTTATCAAAAAAAGGGCTTTTTTTACAAAAATTTGAAATAGCTTATATACTAACAGCGTTGTGAAATACTGTATTATTTTGGTTCAAGAAATTACGAATATGGACACACTGTGTGGTCGTTGTGGAAAAAATGGAATGTTAACTGACAATGTCACAGGAGAGAGATTTTGTGGCAAGTGTGGTTTTGTGATTTCTGAGACTTTACAAGATGCAGGTCCAGAGTGGAGATCATTTTCAAAAGAAGGAGGAGCAGATCCAACAAGAACAGGTGCTCCAACATCATTGACAATGCACGATAGAGGACTTGCAACGATTATCAATCCACTAAACAAAGATGCATCTGGAAAACCATTATCAACTTCAATGAAAAGTACTATCGAACGTCTTAGAACTTGGGATAGTAGAAGTAAAGTTAATGCATCATCAGATAAAAATTTGAGACAAGCATTAAGTGAACTTGCAACATTAAAAGATAAACTTTCACTTTCAGATTCAGTTATTGAAAAAGCAGCTTACATTTACAGAAAAGCATTAGAGAAAGGATTAGTCAAAGGTCGTTCAATTTCGGCTCTAATTGCATCTGCATTATATGCAGCTTGTAGAGATACAGAAACACCAAGAACATTGAAAGATGTTGCAGATGCAGGTAACATTAAGAAAAAAGATATTGCAAGATGTTACAGATTACTACATAGAGAATTAGAATTAAAAATGCCAGTAGTTGATCCAACACAATGTGTTGCAAAAATTGCAAGTAAATTACAAATTTCTGAAAAAACAAAACGTTATGGAATTAAAGTATTAAGAGAAGCACAAGAACATGAAGAATCTGCTGGCAAAGATCCAATGGGACTTGCAGCAGCAGCATTATACCTATCATGTGTTAAAAATGGAGAAGATAGAACTCAAAGAGACATTGCTGAAGCTGCAAATGTAACTGAAGTAACAATAAGAAATAGATACAAAGGACTGAGATTAGATCAGAGCATTGAAAGGTAGAATGAGATAGGATGCCACAAACAAAACCAGTCATTGCAATTGTTAACGTAGTAGCTTCTGCCACAATTGATCAAAAATTAGACCTTGTTGATATTACAAAAAAATTCCCAGATGTAGAGTACCATCCTGAGCAATTCCCAGGAGCAGTGTTTAGACTTAAAAATCCAAAAACAGCTACTTTGTTATTTAGTTCAGGCAAAATGGTTTGTACAGGTGCAAAATCACAAGAATTAGCAGAAACAGCAGTATCCAATGTAGTAAAAATTTTAAGAAAAGGTAAAATTAAAATCAAAAAAGACGCAGTAGTTTCAATTCAAAATATTGTTTCTTCAATTAACTTGGGTGGTAAAGTCAACTTGGAACAAGCAGCAAGAACATTGCCAAGAAGCATGTACGAACCAGAACAATTCCCAGGTTTGATTCACAGAATGCTTGACCCAAAAACAGTCATCTTGATTTTTGCATCAGGAAAACTAGTTTGTGTTGGAGCTAAATTAGAAAAAGAAATTCATCGTTCAGTCCACCAAATTCATAGTCTATTAGAAGAAAAAGACTTGATGGTATACGATTAATTTAAAAAAATCACTATTCAATTTTTAGAGGAATTTCAATAGTTCCAAAGTTCTCATTTACTCTAAAATTATAATTTTTAGAAGAATCATATTCAAACTGATTTCCACCATATCCAATATTAGGACCAAACATCATGTTAAAAATAATGGATGTTCCAGGGTTTATTGGAATTTGTCCAGAAACAAAATCCATTCCAGCATACTTGAATGCTTTAGAACCATCCCAAACATCATAGTTACAGATAGAGGGTCCAGTACATTTCAGTGAAACAACTTCATTAGAAGTATTTTCAGCTAAAATTCTCAAACGAAGCATTGCTTGACCAGAAGAACTTATTTCAAATTCATTTCCAAAATTTCCAATCCCAGGATAGTAGTAACTTATTGAACCAACATCATATCTATCAGAAGATTTTTTGAATTCAGTAAATTCAAGATTTTGTTTAATTTCTTTTTCACAATTGAGTCGTTTGTAATTTGATTTAATGGATTGACACTCAGAAAGAATTGAATCAGACACAGATTGTACAGAATCACTACCTACTGAAATAATACCAGATTTTACAAGATGATTAATTCCACTCAAAAAATCAGATTCAGTAATTTGGCCCGCAGCCCACCAACCTGCATTATTTTTGACCCATGCAGGAATTTCATCACTCTTTTGGGAAAGAGTAGAAGTATCAACTTCAATGATTTTTTCTTTTATTAAAAATTGAATTCCTTGAACAAATGAAGAATCATCTATAGAGCCATCAGCCCACCAACCTGCATTGTTTTTAATCCAAACCGGAACTTTTTCAACAGATTTTGACATACGATACTTAGGATCTATTTTATCAAGAAGTGGAGCCATATTTTGACCAGAAATTTTTACAATTGCAGCAGAAAAGATTTCAGAAGTGGAGCCATCAGGCATAGTAAAATCAACATATTTTGCATATACAGTATCACCAGGAATTGAAACTAGACGATTTTTTGCAGTTTCACCAGAATCAGCAATAAAAACACGTCCTTTGAAAATTCCACTATACACCCCAGTTTCTACAACTTGTATTTCAAGACCATTAGGAGAAGAATCAGACCAAACAGATATGGTAAATTTATCAGCAAAATTAGGGTATTCCTTTTTGTTCATATCATTGTCATGAACATAAATATCAACAAAAGAATTCGAAGAAATAATATCCTGTTTCCAGTATATGTCACCAACATTAGAAGATTCAGAAAATGCAAGAGGAAGTGAGACAAACAATAATGGTATGAGTAGAACAAAAATATTCATAAAGAAATTTTTTAAAATTTGATATTTAAAATTTAACACTAATCATTCATAGTGGTAAAAACATAGATAATAAAAATAAGAAAAGAGGAAGTTATTCCAAGTCTAGGTGAACATCCAAACTACCAAATGGTTCGTTGATTCTAAAAGTATAACTTTTTGAAGAATCATATTCAAATTCAGTTCCACCATATCCAATATTTGGACCAAATAGAATATTGAATTCTTTAGCAGTTCCAGGGTTTAGATTGATTTGTCCACTAGTGAAATCCATTCCAGAGTATTTGAAAGATTTTGAACCATCCCAAACATCATAGTTACAAATAGCAGGGCTAGTACAATTCAAACCAACAATATCAGAGGAAGTATTGTCTGCAAGCATTCTAACTGATAGAATAGGCTGACCAGTTGGACTAATTTCAAATGTATTTCCTTCAGAATTTACTCCAAACCAATAATAGTTAATTGGTCCAACTTGAAATAATTCAGCTCCTGTTTTGTAGGTATGAACTAGAATTTCTTGTTTAATTGGTTTTTCACAATCAAGTCTTTTGTATGCCTTTACTATTTCTGAACATTTTTCAAGTTCAGATTCTAGTGAAGCAATTACAGAATCATCGCTTGTTGAAACAGAGGATACAGTTTGTTTAGATTCTTGTGCTTGTGTAATACTCATGATTCCTTCTTTGATCAAGAATTGAATTCCTTGAACAAATGAATCGTCATCAATTGTTCCTTCTGCCCACCATCCTGCATTGTTTTTAATCCAAGAGGGGATTTCATTGCTAGAACTTACTCCTTGTGTGGTTGGAGGAATTTCCATGATTCCTTCTTTGATCAAGAATTGAATTCCTTGAACAAATGAATCGTCATCAATTGTTCCTTCTGCCCACCATCCTGCATTGTTTTTCACCCAAGATGGTACTTCTGCATAAACAGAAGAGATACTTGAACTAACAATCAAGATTGCAGCAATTGTAGTAATTGCACTTAACAGAGTTTTCATTATTGTGGAAATTCATTTATTGTATTTAAAATGGTGCTAAAACATTTTCTAGTGCTAACAGTTTAGAAAAATTTTTAAAATTATAGTGGTAAAATGAAAATGCAAAGTTGGCCTTTATATGTAAATTAGATACGAATTGCATAGTATGAGAAATAAGGAACAAAAAAGAGCAGGAGGAATCTATTATGCAGAATTACCATAAAGAATTAACTCAAAATGAGATCAAACAATTTGTTATCGAAAGATTCGAGGATGTCAAAAAAAATAAGAAAGCAAAAGAACTAGTAGAATTTCAAGCTATGAATAAATTTCTCATTATGGCCCATAATCAAGAACAATTGAAAATATTAGGACGAATCGTTGCCAGTTACAAAAAAATAAAATTTTCAGAAATTCTAAATGAATATGAAAAAAATCTAAATGTATGTTTAGAATACAAACCCACAATTAAAACACACAGTAATGTAATAATGCACATTTTTGGATTTTTTTCAAAAGAATTTACAAGTTTAGAAAAAGACAAATTTTTTGAGTTATTAAAAGACTATAAAAATGAAAAAATAAAAATTGGAGATATTTTAGCAGAAATTCATCCAATAGTATTCAGATTCAATAAAACATATCTTGCATCACAAACATATTTTTTGTTATATGCAAACCCAGAAAAAGGAAATATCTTCAAATCATTAAAATAAAATTATAACTAGTTATTTTAAAAATTCAATACTAGCAGATTATAATTTGTAACTAGGAAAAATTAGTGTTGTATACAGGTCTAGCTCCATCTGGAACTTCAGCTGAAGCAGATTCAGATACAGGTTCTCCTCTAGCCTGATAAACTCTCACTTTATGAAATACATTGTGAGAAGAAAATATTGCCAATCCTGCAATTGCAGCACCAATGAAATTTCTTATAGTTACATCAAGACTAGGTTCTGATGCGACCAATGATAGTTCAAATACAACATAAAAGTTATCAAACAACCAAAATGCCAAAGTGACCCAAGCCAGTATTCCACCTATCAAATAACCCAATCTTGCCTTTTGTTTAACAAATGATATTGCAAAAAGGATTGCAGCATACCAAATAATAGAACCAATTAACCAGGGGATTTCCCAGACATCAGTTCTATCATCCATCCAATAGTAGGTGGTTCCAATGAATGCCATTGCACAAAGACTAATCAAAAGAATTTTTTGATTCATTTTATAGGATGTTTTTTCTTCAGGAGATTTTCGAATAGATTCAAATGATTTTGCTTCTTCTCTAGCAACAGAAATGGCTTCTG
>Ga0233439_10005047_pt1 | contig 12446 bp, 20 predicted proteins | sample SI_123_September_6_FD_182713 | JGI IMG/M metagenome (GOLD analysis project Ga0233439, IMG submission 182713) | Seawater microbial communities from Saanich Inlet, British Columbia, Canada - SI_123_September2016_100_MG | ecosystem: Environmental > Aquatic > Marine > Inlet | place: Canada: British... | reverse complement strand
ATTATGCCTAAAGGAAAAGTTGTAGCATTATACGGTGAACATGGTCAGGTAATGTGTGAAAGTCAAGTTTACAATTTCAATACAATGGTTGTTGAAGGTGGTGTTAGTAATCAACAGGACGTTGAATTTGAATTGGAAAATGGTAAGATTAAAGTAATTTTTGGTACAGGAGCAAAAAAACCAACAAAAGCACCAGCACCAAAAAAAGAAAATTCTTCAGCACAATTAACGAAGGATACAAAAGTTTTTTTAACAGAGGAGAAATAACATGGGTTCATGGGGCGCAACAGACGCAAATGAAAGTAAGCCAAGTTTCTTAACAGATGCAGAGAAACGTACTGCATACGCAACAACTAAGGGTTGGGTTGTACCTGCTGGTGGTAACGGTAATGCAGCTGCTGATCCAGAAGTTCTAGTTGCTATTGGTGGTCTTTCTGGAGCAACAGGTATTAACATTGCAGATATCAGTTCTTTAAACTGGGCTGTAGATGGTTTTGATAAATCAGATGGTGGAACAATATCAGCAGTAGTAAACTACAATGAAGAAGTTACTGTAACAGGTACACCTCGACTTACTTTGACAAATGATACACCTTCCCGTAATGTTGTATTGGATTATGCAAGTGGTACAGATACAAACCGTTTGACTTTTACAAAAACAATCGCTGCTAACAACGCTGCAACTGATGCTGGTGATGTTTTGTCTATGGGTGCAAATGCAGTAGCATTGAATGGTGGTACAATCAAAGAAAAAGGTACAAACACCAATGCAACAATTACACATGGAGCTCTTGCTAAAACATTGACTGTAGCTGCCTGATGTTAAAAATTGCTTGTTTATTATTTTTGTTATTGACAGGTTTTGCACAAGCTCAGGATTTTCCAAAAGAGTTTGAAGAACCATCAATGGACAAGCTCATAGAGTGGATTCCAGAAGAGGTGCCCCGTACTGTATCGTTTTACTTTGATACAGATGGGGATGGTGTATCTGATTTAATAGTGGCATACTCACTTATTGAATCTTACGAATGTGGAAATAAATGTGATGTAGAAATACAAACATTTGCTGACCATTGGATTTTGGTTACACCGACTGATATACACCCTTATAGTTACTATGTAATAAAGAGGTGGACATATTGGCGTAATTCAAAACGTGAAGATTGGAAAAGTGTAGGTAAGACATCTGGATCAGTATATAAGTATAAGACAAACGAAGAGTGGTATGAAAACGAATTTTTAAAAAGAAAGTTTTATTAAAAAGGAAAAATAAAATGGCTTATAAATTATTAGGAGAGATGATTACTGGTGCTGTTACAAATAGTATAGTTCCACAAACAGATGGTTCTGGATCGACATTAGTTCATATTACTGTTACTTCAGCACAAGATGTTATACAAACAAGAGATGGTGTAATTATAGGTCGAATACATATGGTTGCTAATTCATCAATTGATTTAGTGAAAGAAGCAGCTGATACTATTGATGTTCCTAGCAATGCATTTGCGACACCAATTGCTAATCATTGGTAAAAATATTTATGTGAAAGGTTTTTATGAAATTTGATGTATTGACAAATGGTAATTATATGATGTATGCTTTTCTACATTATGATAATCCACACTGTAAAGATGTACGGGAGTTTTTTGAAGATATTAAACGTATTCATTACGTTAGACGTTTACTTAAAAGACACGTTTCAGACGGTGTTCTAAAGGAGAGAATAATCCTTAACCATCTGATTACTTTTTATAACGTATTTGAAACTGAACCTGCTACGAGAATATTGTTTTTTAAAGTGGAGAAAGAATATCATCCAGCTCTGAAAACATTTTTAATATATATCAATAAAATGCCAGAGGATATGCATAATATATCTTTGGACGAAAAGGTTGTTAAAACACTAAGGGATATTAAGTAAATGGCATTTTTGCAAGAAGCAGTAATAGACACTTACATTACATATAAAATAATTTCTACACTTGTAAAGGATTGGGATGAGCAAGATGCCTTCAAGTTAGGAATCATTGACGATAAGGGTAAGGTTCTTAAAAAAGCAAAGGACTTGGAAACGAGTAAAGAGAAAGCTGCCTATACTATCCTGATACGATTTATTTTTAATCTCAAAAGGATATTAAATAAAGTACCCGGCGGAAAAAGTAAATTCGGTTCATATGCTGCAGCTGCAATCTTATTGTTAAAAGAGGAAGACGAAAATGAAAAAGAAATTCTCTGAAATTTCTTACTCAAAACCAAATTTTACTTACGAATGGGAAGAAGCAATTGCTTATCCAGAATTTGAAAAACTTGGTAAAGATGAATGGATTAAACTTGCCAGATCTGGCAAGATAGTAGAATACGATTTACAATCAGTAAAACAAATAGAGAATACGGAAGCTGCTACACCAGAGTTATTTGATACTCTTCTTCCAATAAAACAAAAAAGAGTTTTAGATCAAGTAAATTCTGGAATTGTTGAATTACCTGTTGTTGCGAAGTATAGTGATGGTTTTGTAATACTTATAGGTGGTAATACAAGACTTACCGCTTTGATGAAACTATATGGAAAAGGAAAGGTTTGGCAATTTAATGTTCCAGACGTAGTATCGGATTTAGCAAATGGAGATAACATGAATACAAATGAAGAAGCCCCAACCAATGCTACGGGTAGTAGTGTTCCGGGCACTGGCGATGATAAGTCAACAGTTAAAATAAAAAAGAAAAAGAAGAAAATTTTAAAACGACTCAAAGGAACTTATGAAGTTGGTAGAAAACCTGATAGAGAATTAGTGTTGAAAAAGGAAGATCGAAACTATCGTAAAGAGTATGATAATTATCATGCAAAACCTGAGCAACGTGAACGAAACGCTGCTCGATTGAGAGCGAGGAGACTAATGGTGAAAAAAGGTAAAGCGCAAAAAAACGATAAATTGGATGTACATCATAAAGATAATAATCCACTGAATAATGATACAAAGAATCTTTCAGTAGTAACACAGAAATACAATAGGACAGAGCCACGATTAAGAAAAGAAGATGGTGACACAGCAGTAGTATCTACACCTGATTCAACATTTGCAAGCATGCCAGTATTCAAGGTTAATGGAGATGACTTTATAAGATGTCAAGATGGTAAAAAGAAACATGCTCATTGGAATAAACATATTGATATAGAATCAGATTACGGAAAGAAGATTCATGGTTATGCAAAGAAAAACCCTAAACAGTCTATCATAGTTCAAGATGATAAAACTGGTCACATGGTTTACTTAAAAAAATATTCACGATTGGAGAAATAAATATGTTAGGTCTTATCGGAAACGCACTAGGTCTTGGTATTAAGATTATGGATAAGATTGAAAAGAATTCTGATAAAGCAAGTTTTGAAGAATTCAAAGCACGAAAAAAAGATATGGATAAATCATTAGGTGATACGGACGTTGAAGGTATTGACTCAATGTTTGAATATTTAGCTGACAGAGCCAGAGGTGGTAAAACTGGTCGAAAGGGATAACAATGAAAAATGTAATGATAGGATTTTGTTTAGTTGCTTTGATTGGATGTGGAACTAGTAATGCATACGAAAGACCTTCTGTTAGAATTGTCGGTGAAGCTCAGATGACAAAGTTACCTAATGGAAATTACGAAGTAACTCCACGCTGGATTAAGGATAGATTTAATGCAGAAAATTCAATGGTAAAACAGCTAGAGGATTGTAGAGAGGGTGGATGAGCAATCAAGAAAATCACAGACACAGATATTAGAATTACAGAAGGATATTGAACATTTAAAATATGTAGTTGCAGAACTTGAAAAGGATAAAGAGTTTTTAAAAGATCACTTTACCTTAAAGAATTCCCAAAGAATTGAAGATATTGAAAAGATACATAACAGGATGGATAAACATATTCAGACTGAGTTATCATATCATCAGGGAGTTAGAGATAAAGCTACAACAGAACACAGTGCTATTCATAAACGAATAGGACAAGCCGAACGCTGGATATGGATATTTTTCGGTGGCATTACAGTTCTTAGTGCTTTGTTAGGTAAAGCTTCTTTCTCCAGCTTATTCGGTGGATAAAGTTTTTCCTTGTGTTTAACCAATTTTTATGGTATCATTATAGTATGAAAAATCAAAATATACATATCGGAATAGTTGGTGCTGGTAATATAGGATTTGCTATATATCAGTTACTTATTAGTACAGGTGAAAAATATAAAGTTTCCATTGCTGACCAAGTTGCAAACAAAAATATTTTCATTTCAGAAGACCATTATGTTCAACTAGAGGTCACAGAAACAGCACAGTTTGACGAATTCGTTAGTGATAAAACACTTATCATTAATGCACTTCCATTTCACCAAAATATAAATTTATACAAAGCTTGTCGGGAATCAAATGTTGCATACTTTGATTTGTCAGAAGATGATGCTCTTGATAAATATATAGCATCACTTCTAACCAATGAAGAAAAAATCCCATTTACCATGCCACATTGTGGACTTGCGCCAGGGATGTCTTCTATCATTGCTTACGATCTTTTTAAACAAGTAAAAAATCCCAAGAATATCAAAATTCGTGTTGGTGCATTATCACAAAATGCAACTAACAAACTCCGCTATTATACATCTTGGAGTGGTGAAGGTTTAGTCAATGAATACATTGGTGACTGTCAAGTTGTACGAAACGGAAAATACAACATAGTAGATGCCCTATCTGGTTATGAAAAGATAACCATTGATGGTAGTGAGTTTGAAGCATTTCATACCTCTGGTGGTATTGGTTCACTTGCAAGAACATTAGCCGAGAGTGATTTTTCTGGTGATATTGACTATAAAACTCTTAGAAGAATAGGTCATCACGACTATGTAGATTTTCTTTTTAATGACTTGCAGTTAGACCAGAGCTCATTAACACAAATCTTTCAGGCTTGTATACCACAAACAAAGAAAGACGAAGTTATTATATTTGCATCGGTAAGTTCTGAAACAGAAGATGCATTAACATATCATAAAGTATTTAAACCAACTATTATTAATGGGAGAAACTTTACTGCAATTGAATATACAACAGCTATCGGGTTGTTAGCAATGGTTGAATTATATGTTGATAAACTATTACCACAAACAGGTTATGTTAAACAGGAAGTGGCTAAATGGAAAGATGTGACGAAGACAATGTATGGAGTATATTATAGATTAAAAAAATGAGGTAGTATTGATAATGACTTATATTGACATAAAATATATTAATATGTGTTCAGTTTTTCTGGATAGGTTCAAACAGAAAACAAGTAGTTTGTGGCAGTTTCGTTGTCCCATTTGTGGTGACTCACAAAAGAATAAAAGTAAAGCTCGTGGATTTATTTATGAAAAAGGAAACAAGTATTTTTTCCGTTGTCATAATTGTGAGTATGGTACGAGCTTTGGAAGGTTCTTAGAAAGAATAAATCCTTCATTGCATCGTGAATATATAACCGAACAATACAGGGAGAAAACAGTTGTCAAACAAGATGATAATCTTTCTAAGTTTAGTTTCGTTCCAAAGTTTAATGATGTTCTTAATGGACTTCAAAAAATCAGTTCTCTTGAAAAAGATCATCCAGCAAGAAAATACTTATCGGAAAGATTAGTACCAGATAAATATTTTAGTAAGCTGTACTTTTGTATAGAGTTCCGAAAGTGGACTAACAAAGTAATACCAAATAAATTCTCAACTTTGAAAGGAGACACACCCAGACTTGTTATACCCTTCTTTGATAGTAGTAATAATATAATAGGTTTTCAAGGAAGGTCATTTGATCCTAAAGATTTATGTAAGTACATTACAATTAAACTGGAAGGAGTTGATGACTTAATATATGGGCAAGAGAGAATCAATAACAGAAAAAGAAAATATTGCGTAGAAGGGCCACTGGATAGTTTGTTCCTACCTAACTGTATGGCAATGGCAGGAATCAAGTTCAACGTATTTGACCTTGACACTATTATAGTGCTCGATAATGAAAAACGAAATAAGGAGATCGTACATTCGTTACAGAAATTTATTACTAATGGTTATAGTGTTTGTATATGGCCGGAAGGTGTAAATGGTAAAGATATCAATGACATGATTTTAAATGGGATGTCGGTGGAAGAGATTATAGGTGTTATAGATATTAATACATATTCTGGTTTACAAGCAGATTTCATACTTTCTCAATGGAGAAAATGTTAGGAGGCTGTAATGTTAGATCATACCACAGTAGAAGATTGTTTGGAAGTAAAAGAGTATTTAGATGAAATGATTGAGTATTATCAATATACACATAACCCTTTATTGGCTGAAAGACGCAAGACATATAAAGACATTAAAATAGCACTATTTGGAGAAGACTTAGATAATGGAGATACAGGAAACAAAAATACACGAGCATGGGTTTGTTAGACTAGTAGACACAATGGGTAGTGATGGTGATATTGCTGATGCAGCTCGGGTTTCTTACGGTAAAGGAACTCGGGCTGTTTCCGATAATAGAAATCTTATTCGTTATTTGATGAGACATAAACACACCAGCCCGATAGAGATGGCCTCAGTAAAGTTTCATTTGAAACTCCCCATTTTTATAATGCGTCAGTTGATTCGACACAGAACAGCGTCTGTTAACGAGTACTCTGGTAGGTACTCGGTAATGTCAGATGATTTCTATGTTCCCGAAAAAGAATATGTTAAACCACAATCACAAACAAATAAGCAAGGCAGTGATGGTGATCTTGCCGATTCGTGGAAAGATAAATACAAACAGATTATAAAAGATATTACTTTAAGGTCATCAATTGCATATAAAGCTTTAGTTGACCCAGGCTTTGGTACATTAGGTTTATCAAGAGAGTTGTCAAGAATTGTTTTACCAGTTTCAAACTATACGGAATGTTACTGGAAAATTGACTTGCACAACTTTTTTCATTTCTGCCGTTTGAGAATGGATAGTCATGCTCAACAGGAAATACGAGATTATGCAATTGCGATGTACGAGTTAGCTAAACCTCATTTTCCTATTGCAACTGAAGCATTTGAAGATTACAGTTTAGGTAGTAAGTCGTTTAGTAGAATGGAAATGGATGTATTAAAATATGCATTTGAAACATTTGCAGAAGTACAAAACTATAGCGGGTACGATGGGTACTGCAATAAGATAACGGATTATATAGACAGCATAAGTAAAATAAAAGATTTTGGATTAGGTAAACGTGAATGGATAGAACTAAAGGAGAAGTTTAAATAAGATGGATATATACCAACAATTTATACATAAAAGTCGATACGCCAGATGGCTCGACAATGAGAACAGAAGAGAAACGTGGGAAGAAACCGTAAAGAGATATTTTGATTTCTTTGAAAAACATTTAGAAAAACATAAAGGTATCAAGGCACAGAGAAAAGAGTTAGAGCAAGCTGTAGTCAATATGGAAATCATGCCGTCAATGAGATCATTGATGACTGCCGGTGATGCATTGGAACGTGACAATGTTGCTGGATACAATTGTGCCTATCTTGCAGTAAACAAACCAAGAGCATTTGATGAATGTTTGTTTATTCTGATGTGTGGTACAGGTGTAGGGTTTTCTGTAGAACGCAGAGAGGTTGAGAAACTTCCAGAAGTACCTGATGAATTATTTGATACAGATACAACTATTCATGTAGCTGATTCAAAGATCGGTTGGGCAAAAGCATATAAAGAATTAATTCAAATGTTGTTTGCTGGACAGATTGCAAAATGGGATATGACAAAGATTAGACCAGCAGGTGAACGTCTGAAAACTTTTGGTGGTAGGTCTTCTGGCCCAACACCATTGGATAATCTTTTTCGTTTTACAGTAGAGATTTTTCAAAGTAGTAAAGGAAGAAAGCTTTCTTCTATTGAGTGTCACGACATTATGTGTAAGGTAGCAGAGATAGTTGTTGTAGGTGGAGTCCGTAGGTCTGCATTGATATCATTGTCAAACCTTACAGATGAACGTATGAGAAATGCAAAGATGGGCCAATGGTGGTTGGATGAAACTCAACGTGCGTTGTCAAACAACTCTGTTGTTTATACAGAAAAACCAGACGTAGGTATTTTTTTAAAAGAATGGATGTCTTTGATTGCATCGAAATCGGGGGAACGTGGAATATTTAATAGAGCAGCTGCAAAGAAACAAGTTGAGAAACTTGGTGATCGTAGAGATTCTAATCATAATTTTGGTACTAACCCTTGTTCCGAAATTATATTAAGGGACAAAGAATTTTGTAACTTAACAGAGGTTGTAGTTAGACCACAAGATACACCAGAAACATTAGCAGAGAAAGTTCGCCTCGCAACTATACTTGGTACATGGCAGGCAACTCTAACAGATTTCCGTTACTTATCAAAAGAGTGGAAAACAAATTGCGAAGAGGAAACATTGTTGGGTGTATCATTAACTGGTATTATGGATAATGCATATACAAATGGTTCTTATTATCATAATGAGCGAGACAAATTACCAGAATTATTGAACGAGTTGAAAGAGATTACAATAGATGTAAATAAGAAAGTAGCAAAACAATTGGGTATCAATCCATCTGCAGCTATTACTTGTGTTAAACCTTCTGGAACTGTATCACAATTGGTTGATGCATCTTCTGGAATTCACGCAAGACATTCACCATATTATATTAGAACTGTAAGAGGTGATAAGAAAGACCCGTTATGTCAGTTTCTAGTGGAGAAGGGTATTCCACACGAATCTGATTTGACTAAGCCAGAACATACTTGGGTATTTTCATTTCCTATTAAGACAGCAGAAAATGCAATATGTAGAAATGATAAGACAGCTATAGAACAATTAGAGTTCTGGAAGTTGTATCAAGAACATTGGTGTGAACATAAACCATCAGTCACCATTACAGTAAAGGAAGATGAGTGGATTGATGTAGGTGCTTGGGTTTTTAGAAACTTTGATATGATTTCTGGAATCTCTTTTCTTCCTTATTCGGATCACTCTTACAAACAAGCTCCTTATCAAGAGTGTTCAGAAAATGAATATTTACAAATGCTAGACACTATGCCAACCGAAATTGATTGGGGAGAGTTGACTAAATATGAATTAGAGGATAATACTATAGGTTCACAGGAATACGCTTGTACAGGTGATAAGTGTGAAGTTGTAGATTTGAAATAGGAGATAAGACTCAATGGAAGAAGAATATGAGGACGAAGAAGAAATAGTAAAAAGATTTGGATGCTCTGAATGTGGACATTCATTTGCTATGGAATGTGAAACACCTGATATGATTCCTAAGTTTTGTCCTTTTTGCGCAACACCAGTATATAATAAAGACGTTGATGAGGATGATTCAGACTATTGGCCTACTGATTATTAATGTCGAATAAATCTAAAAATAAAGGAAAGAGTTGGGAGAGGGATGTTTGTAATTTTCTTTCTGATTTGTATAGTCAATCATTTATTAGAGTTCCCAATAGTGGAGCCTTTGTAGGTGGTAAGAATGAGTTTAGAAAAGAGACACTTTCATTAGAACAGATAAAGTTAATGCGTGGTGATATTGTTCCGCCACTAAATTATCCATACTTTGTAGCTGAGTGTAAGAACTATGCAGATTTTCCTTTTCATCAAATGGTTCACAATAATAGCATTAGGCTCCTAGATGAATGGATAGGTCAAGTGGTACATGATTGCAACCAAGAGAAAGATGTTTGGATGTTGTTTATTAAGATTACCAGAAAAGGTCAGTATGTAGTTTATGATACACGAATACTTGATGCCCTTGAGTATGGTATAAGATACAAAAATTACTGGTTTTGTGATATGAGATATTTTTTTGATTGTTATAAAGATAAAATTGAAATGAAATGGAAAGGGTTGTAATATGGCGTTTTATATATTCCCACAAGCAATACCGAAAGAAACTTGTAAGACTTATCTAAAGTATTGTCTGAAAAATTCTAATTTTGAAGATGCGTCTGTTATCAATAAAGGATTTACTTCTGTGGGTGAGGACGTTGATAATGAAGAAAGGTCAATGACAGACCATGAAACAAGAAAGACTGCTATTAGTTGGATAACTGATAAAGACAATATGATGAATGAAATTGTCTGGGGTTTTATCAGACAAGCTAATGCAGAGTTTTTCAAATATGAGTTAGAATACTTTCAGGCTATTCAGTTTGCAAGGTATAGAGATGGTGGTCATTATGCTTGGCATCAAGATTCTTCACCAGAGGATTTATCGGTAGAGAATAGAAAGTTGTCTTTGACATTTTCTTTAACAGACGATGCTGATTATGATGGTGGATTGTTACAATTCTATAATGGTGATAAACCTTATGATGATAAAGACCATGATGTAGAAAAAGATATTAAGTCAGTCGGAACTGTTATTGTTTTTGATAGCAGAGATTGGCATAGAGTTACACCAGTAACAAAAGGTACACGTTATTCAATAGTATGTTGGACAGTTGGCCCCAACTTTGTATGAAAGGTGAGTGATGGTTGAAAAAGATAAGAAGATCAATATTGCGTTTAATGGTTTTGGTAGAATCGGTAGAAATTTAGTTAGGAAGTTGATTAACGAACCAAAGTATAATATCGTAGCAATTAATGCAAGAACAACTGTTGACGTTAGAGCTCACTTGTTTAAGTATGATTCTATTCATGGACACTTTGATGGTAAGATTTCGTATGAGCTGGATAATCTAATTATTAATGGAAAAACGATTCCAAACTTTGACAGAAATACTCCAGCAAAGTTGCCTTGGGGTGAGTTGGAAGTTGATTATGTAATTGACTCAACAGGTAAGTTTTCTGATTTTCATTCGTTGTCACAACATATTGAAGCTGGTGCAAAGAATGTTATTGTATGCTCACCAGCAGCAGATGTAGATGCTACATTAATATACGGAGTAAACGAAACAGATTACAAGGTAAAGGAAAATAATATAGTTTCTGCTTCATCTTGCACTACTACTTGTTTGACACCAATATTAAAAGTATTACAAAAACAGTATGGTATTAAACATGGTTACATTACAACCGTTCATTCGTTTACAATGGGGCAGACTTTATTAGATTCGTCACACCCTGATTTACGAAGAGCAAGAGCTGCAACAATGTCTATGATTCCAACAACTACTGGTGCTGCTAAAAATGTCGGTGTAGTTTTACCAGAGTTGGAAGGAAAACTTGATGGGTCATCTATCAGAGTTCCAGTTCCAGATGTTTCATTATTGGATATGTCAATTGAGTTACAAACGGATACGGATATTGATGATATTCATGCTGTATTTGAAAAAGAAGGTAAGGGCAAGATGAAAGGTATTATCAATGTATCTTGTGAGCCGTTGGTTTCGGTTGACTATATTGGTAGTAGATATTCATCGGTTATAGATTGCCTTTCTACAAACGTGCTAAATAAGAGATTTTTGAAATTATTAGCTTGGTACGATAATGAGTATGGTTATTGCTGTAGAGTGATAGATTTACTGGATTATTTGACTAAAAAGACACATCCCCCTAAACCTTCCTAAACAAAGGGTTTCTAAGTCGTTGTTTTATAAGGGGTTATGAGTTTTTTTATAAACCCTTTAGAATCAATGACTTACAGACCCTCTTTTCACAAGTTTTTCCTTGACAGGTCTGCTTTTCTTTGTTATAATATACTTAACAATTAAGAAATAAGGAGCTATTCAAATGAGTGTATGGGATGATGAATGGGAAAATTACGAAATGGATAAAAATGATTTTGAAGCATGGTTGGATTCTTTAGAAGGTGAAGGAACTGATGAAGAAAAATATGACCGTGAAATGGATAGACAAGCTGATGAAGAATTTGAACTTATGAATCAAGTTGAATATCCAGAGTGGATGGTCAAAGGTCAACAATATATTATGACAGTATCAAACAATTAAAGGTAGGAAAATGAAAACATTAAAATCATTTAAAAGTTGGATAGTAGCAGATTGGAAATATAATCGTTTTCGTTTGTTTTGTGAAACGATTGGCTCATTGTGTTTTATTTTAATATACTTATTAATGGCATGGTATGGTGACGATGTTTGTATCACCACTATATTTTTAATTCAGTTACTTGGTTCAACATTACATATTGTTAATGCTTATCTTAGGAATAGTGTTAATTTAATTTTATTGAATAGTATCGTTATTATTATTGCAATCTTTGGTTTAGCCAAGATGCATCTTTGAAAGGAATTATATTATGGGTTATGATATTATGTTATGCGAAGATGGGGTTACAAGAGCTGTTCCAGTTGTGAATGGTGTTAAAGAAGACCCTTCTGCCGGTTATGAAAAAAGAAAATTTGAAGAAGAAAAGAAAAAAGAAAAAGAATTAGAAAACGAAAAAAAGAATAGACCTAAACCTTCAATACAAGATAGAATCCGTGAGCAGGTTGAGGTTTATATC
>Ga0233439_10005046_pt1 | contig 12450 bp, 14 predicted proteins | sample SI_123_September_6_FD_182713 | JGI IMG/M metagenome (GOLD analysis project Ga0233439, IMG submission 182713) | Seawater microbial communities from Saanich Inlet, British Columbia, Canada - SI_123_September2016_100_MG | ecosystem: Environmental > Aquatic > Marine > Inlet | place: Canada: British... | reverse complement strand
ACATCGGAGTTCTCTTTGTTCTCCCTGAAACCTCATTTGTAATATCATCATAAAGAAAGTCTACTTGTCCGGACCAAGCAGGTGCTACAACTGGCATACCATTGCAGGCGGCTTCAAAAATAGGTAGTCCAAACCCCTCGCCGTGGGTAGCAGTTACATATGCGTGAATATTTGGATGAGTATATAATGAGTTCATCTCCTCATCTGTCATATTCCCGTGAACCAAAAATACCCGGCATTTGCGGTTTGGGACTCCATGAACAGATTGGCTTAGAATCACCTTGACTTTGTTTCTGTCAAGAATACTATTATTCATATGATGAGCTTTTACAACAAGCCCAACATCCTCTTCATCTTTAAACTCTTCTACAAACCACTTAATCGTATTCAAAATATTCTTACGAGGTCCAACTTGGGCAGAAGTCAAGAAGTTGAATTTGGTGTCTAGATTGATTTTGTTATGACACGATTCATCTTCTTTTAACTCTCTAAATGGGTAAGAAATAACAGTTGTTGGTTTCTGTAGCTTTATGATTACTGAATCAAAATTGCCGTTCTGGGCGGTTCTCTGTTCTTCTGGTATCTTAACGACGTGAGAAGGGGTAGCAAGTGATTTTTTAGAGTGCTCAGAGGTTACAATAATATGATCCATATGATTGCAGCAGTTTATCCACTGGGCCGAGGCTTCTGTAGTTTCAATCCCCGCTGTAACACCAATATTTTTATCCGCAATCTGTTGAAACTCGCTAGGAATCATCACTTGAAAGGAGAGATCAAACTTCCCAGAAAATTGATGAAGTTTGTTAACATGTGATTGTATCCTCAGGTTTTCTTCTGAAGAATTAATGTTCCAACTTGATTGTCCCCAAGTTGTTGGGTGTATATATAAGTCGAACAAGTCGGGTCGTGATTCTAATGCACGGAATATAAAGCGAGCGTGCTCACCATATCCACTACGACTAAGCGCCGGTCCCTTTAGTAATACTTTAATCATAGCTCAATGCACTCCCACGCTTGATAGTTTTTTCTTGTTTCCCATGAACCACTTTCCTCATGTACCTTGAGCATATAGTTGATCCAGTTATTATTGAAGGTCTCAAAATTGTAGTTCTTTTCCACATGTTGTCTGCCAAGTTCACCGAGATTACCTCGTTCCTCTGGAGTCATATCATACAGCTTTTTGAGGGAAGAAACAAAAACTTCTTTATTAATTCTATCCTCGTAAATGTAAGGTACCTGCTGAGATCCTATAATAGCTCTGGAGGTTGGGGTAATACCAACACCAAACTCATTTTCACCATCGGTAACTTGCTCCTGTAATCCGCCGGTCTTGGTAACCATAATTGGGGTACCACAAGACAAAGATTCAAGAGTCGCCAGACCAAAGCCCTCAGCATCCGAGATATTGATAGTGCAGTCTGCCAGATTATAATATACTGCCAACTGTTCCGGTTTGATTTTATCCTTCGAAAAATGTACTTGACCTTTTGTCAACCCAAGCTCTTGAGATAGAAACTCTAATGGTTGTCCGTGGGGATCGTTGGTGTCTGTATGGAGGATTAGGGTGGCATTATCGTGTCCGACTTCGTCACAAAAATCCTTCCACCACCAAAGCAATGATCCACTCATCTTGCGGCGGGCATTTCTATTATTCCAAAAACAAACAAACTTACCCTCTAAGTTATTATCTTTTCTTACCTGATTGAGCATTGAAGCATCCGAAGCCGTAGTATACTTCTTGAACACTTCAGAGTTGACGGCATGAGGAATGTATTTGCTGGAAACATCTGGAACAACCTCTTTTACAATTTGGGCTGTTACTTTTGAGATACAAGCGATATAATCATTCGAGTCATAATATGGCTTATTGAATTTCGGGCTTGGGAAGTTATCCCAAACATGATAATAAACCATTGGCATTGCCTGCCTAATCTCATCATCAAACGACCAAAGCCACTCATAAAATCTAGGGTCAGTCATAAACCATAGAACATCGGGACGATGCTGGGCAACCAGGTTACGAACAATCTCCTGATTTCCATATCCGTCCACTGGATAAATAATCCAGTCATCACCAAACTCTTTTGTTTTTGAAGGAGTATAATCAGGGTGCTTAATCGCACCACCAAGTGAGATCACCTGAAACTTTCCGCTGTTCAACAAAGCCTCAATCATATACTTTGTTTGAGTTCCCACTCCTGACGGTAGAAGCGGATGGTCGCTGATAGTCATGACCATTATCTTTTTTTCTTGTGTCACTTTTTTATTACCCCTTTTAGATACAGTGTTCTGTGTTGTAGAACTCACAAGTTCCGAATCTGTCTTTGCAGTCAACGCAGGCAGAGCGGTTCTTAGTATAGTTCCCTTTGTTAATGTTGTGAAGTGCTTTGGTAAGTTCGGAAAGAGCATCGGTGGTTCGCTTTTTGGCGGCGGTGACTCTAATAAACTCTACCTTCTTGCCCGGCTTTGCCGTACGTTTCAGTAATACAAAGTGGCATTCGATATCTTTAGGATCAACTTCATATTTTTGAGCATAAAAATGCTTGTAGAATACCAGTTGGTATGATAGTATCTTATCACTTTTCTTTTTTGGTTGCCATCCCCAAGAACAAGTTTTCCAGTCGATGAGATGGATCTTTTTATCCTTTTCTGACATCACTACCAGATCAATGAATCCTTTGAACTTCTTCTCGGATTCCTCAAACTCGGTAATGGGCTCATATAGCTTTTCTTCTGCCTTCAAGACATGCCAGTCAGTTCCTAGTTTCCCGAACTTATCCGATAAGGTATGATAGAGGTCAGGAATGATTTCCGTGCCCTTTACAAGCCACTCTTCGAGGTTGAAATCCTTCTTAGCCACGATCTTGGTATCCAAGGGCAGCGCTTTCATTTCCTTGACAAATTGTTCCTGTACCAGCTTGTCAATCTTGCCGGGTCCTCGATACTTATCTGGCTTGGATAGGGTAAGCTCACAAACTGTATGTAAAGCTTTTCCAAAGGCAGTATGGATGTTGCCTTCAAAGTGCTTTACCTTGTCGATATAGGTCAGTTTATGATATTGTGGACAAATATACCAGTTTTTCCACTCAGAATACGAAATGTGCTTTCCGACCAATGTAACCCGCTTTCTTTAAGCTTTTTCTTCTAGTTTGATAATCTTTTTAAAGAGTTCTGGACTTATTTTATGTAGATTATCTCTGCTTCCTAAATAGTATGCCTCAAACCCTGTCGCAAAATATTCTCTCATAGATACGGCAGCGTAAGGTCTGATAAACATTCCTGTTGTGATTGATGCTAGCATTTTCTTACCAATCCTCTTATACAGAAAGTTATCGAAACCTTCATCATACTTTAGGTTTCTAAAATCATATTTATCCACCCAATATCCTTCGGTAGTAATCTCGTATTTTAGTTCGGCACGTTTCTTGTGAAATTCTTGAACCAATAACTCGTCCCCATAAATGAACTCCGGATCAACCGTCTCTAGGTGGTGAGCCATCTCGTGAGTGATATCATCGAGTATATCCTGAACGTTATCCTGTTCGTTTGAGATAAATAAAGTGTCATCACGGTAAAGAGCGTTGATGTTTCGTTCTTTAAAATCGGGTAGTTGCCCAATACTTATCTTTTTTACTCCCCTAAAATAGGAGAAAGGAAGAATCTTCTGGAGGGTGTGAAGCATCTTTTTTATGGAAAGAGTATCCAGAGAACCTTCTACTATCTCAACTTGAACGCCATTGAAATTCAGATTTGAGGTATTTCTAGACATTCTCTCTAAAATATACTCTTTCATAGGAAACACTCCATCTTTATATTAGTATAGTCCAAAATATCATTCTTGTAAACCTTTTTATAGGATTTTTGCTGCTAAAGTTGCTAGCTCACTGCGTTCGCCCTTTGAAAGCGTAACATGGGCGCTTATACCATAAGGCTTGAACTTCTCGACAGCGTAAGTCAGTCCATTTGATTCAGCATCTACATAAGAGTTGTCGATCTGTTGAATATCACCCGTGAGGACTATTTTTGTGCCTTCTGCTACTCTCGTCAAAATCGTCTTTATTTCGTGAACGTTTAAGTTCTGTGATTCATCGATGATCATATAAGCATTGGCGATTGAACGACCACGGATGAAGGTGATAGCTTCGATTTCGATGACACCCTGCTCCATATAAGTTTCCATAGCAGTCTTGTCGCCCACCAGTGCTTCTAGATTATCCTTGATGGGGGCAAGCCAGGGCATTAACTTATCTTCTAGAGATCCTGGTAGATATCCGATATCTTTGCCGACTGCTTCTATCGGTTTAGAGACAGTTAGCTTTGTAAAGGGAGTATTGTGTAGTCTTGAGTGTAAAGTCTGCTCTAGTCCACTTGCTATCGCACATAATGTCTTTCCGCTTCCTGCCGGGCCTACAAGCGTAACAAGTTTGATATCTGGGTCCATCAAGGCATCAAGTGCAAACTCTTGCTCTTTATTTCTCGCTCGTAACCCCCATACTTCCTCTTTGGTGTTGTGTAAACGGCGTAAAGGAAGCCCTTCGCCCATATATCTTACAAGAACTGTTTGTTTGGGGTTTTCTTCTGCACCAAGTATAAGGTACTGATTTATATAAAGATCTTTTTCTTTTTCTACCGGAAGAACAGCTTGTCCGCCAGAATAGATGAGGTCTATCTCTTCTGCTGGTATGAGAATGTCCGCTATTCCTGAATATAGGTTATCTGCACTATCTACAACTCTTTCGTTTTCATAGCTCTCACAGGGAACACCACAGGCATCACATTTTACACGGAAGTTGATATCTTGTGAAACAACTATAACTTCTTGCCCGGTGGGGGGTTCGAGGGAAAGGGCTGCGGAGAGCATCTTGTTATCAGAATGATTTTTATCAAAGCCTGCTGGGAGGTTTTCTCCCTGATCACAAGCTACAACACGAATGGTTCCCTTACCATCTCCTAGGCTAATTCCAGTATAAAGGGATCCGGTAGAACGGAGATTATCTAGAATACGATTAAAATAGCGAGCGTTAGCTCCTGCTGAATCTTGTCGTCCTTTGTGTTTATCAATCTCGTCTAAGATTATCGTTGGGATTATAATATCATGTTCTTCAAACTTGAACAAGGCTTCAGCATCGGTCATATATACGTTTGTGTCGAGAAGATAGGTTTTTTTCATTGATCACCTCTTTATTTCTGGTTATAATATAACTAGTTCTGTTTTTAGTAAAAAAGAGCCCCATAACAGGGCTCCTTGGTGGAGGTGGAGGGAGTCGAACCCTCGTGTTGGAAGTATCAATAGATCAGTCATTCACAGGGTTAGTTGCACCTTTATCGTCGTAGCAACATTGACTATTTTACCCTGCCTTATTTAGCCTCGAAGCCTGTAAACATTACCAAACGAGGTTTTTTATTCAAAAGTGACTTTCTGTTTATCGGCTGTCACCGCCTCAAAAGTGGTTAGGTTATTAAGCCGCCATCTCTAGGTTGAAATTGTCATTTGCAATTATCTTTTTAAGCGTTTTTAGTGAGCCACGCTTCCCTCACCCCTGCACTAATATAAATCTATCCCCCAGTCGAAATCCATTTCACCCCCGTAACCTTATGAAGTATACCCCAAGACAAGAATCTTGTCAACTTATTTATCTTCACAAGAACAGTTAAAAACAGTTAATTCAATTAAAAACAGTTAATTCAATTAAAAACAGTTAATTCAATTAAAAACAGTTAATTCAATTAAAGCTGTTAAAGCTAGCAAGGCTGTTAAAGCTAACAAAGGTATTATAAACGAAAAAGAAAAGTTGTTAAGTTAAAAAACGAATATTCTTAAAGATCATCTAGCCCTAGGTCTTCTTCTTCCGGTTCGGAAGGTTCCTCAATCTCCTGCTCCTCTGCATTCCTTTCCTCTTCATATTCTGCGGTGGTTGAATCCGGGAGCGCTGGCATAAGCTCATCTTCGAACTTATCAAAATATAGGAGGATGTTTGTGAGTAGATATTCGTAGAACATATCCTGATCCTCTTCATCTGCTAACATATCGTAAGCATCTACTATTTGTGTTTCTATCTTTTTGAATGTTACTGACGCAAAGTTGCGTCCTGTTTCGTTCTGGTTGTTAATCTGGACAAAATCATCATCGTCACCATCATCAATATCAATAAACTCGCCTGAGACGGATTCTGCGTCTGAATCTTCCTCATCATCCTCAGGATCTAAGTCTATTATAACCTTTTCTTGAAGTAAAGTTTCTCGGTCTATGGTAAACACGAAGCTCTCTGGCAATGCTTCGCCTTCAATATCATTTGTCACTTCAATTGGGCGGAGTGAGTTTTTAATGGCTTGGGCAATATGGTTTCTAAATGATTCCCGCTGTTCACCAGAAGTTGTAAGCATCTTATAATCTGCTTCTAGAATAGGAACAATCTTTTCTAAAAGAGAAGCTAGGACATTGATACCAGTGTGTGAACTTGGCTCTTCTGTTCCTGTTGCGACCTCACTTATAATGGATCGGATAACTTTTCTTATTTTTTCTTCAGATATTAGTTGTGATGTTGCACGTTTTTGTATCCGACCACGGATATGCTCACGAAGCAACTCTTCTTGAATAAGTTTGTCTCTGTTTATTGTTTTCATAGTATTATACTTATCTCCGGCGCTGGCCTTTAGCACGAGTGACTTGTGGTTTTTTTCTCGGCTTCTTTGGTTTAACTGGTGCTCTGCGTTCATATGGATTATAGGTGTTTACACCACCAACACCAAAACCTCCTCCAGATCCTTCGACGGCACCACCTGCCATAGCAGACATTTCGTCTAGTTGCCCTTCTATGAAAGAACTAAGCTCGGTAGGGTCGTTACCTTGGTAAACCATGTTCCAAATAGCATCTTTGTCAGATTTAGGAGGAAGGTAACTCTTAAAAAGTTGAGCATCGCCATTTGCGATTGCCCGGCGCATATCCCGAGCATTAAATACCTTTCCAGCACTAGATTGGACAGGTTCTTCAACTACTGTCTCAACTGATACTCCGGGGTTATGCCTAGCAGCATATGATTGTACCCCAGAAAATCTTGTATCTCCGGTATCTTTAGTGCTCTTGATAAGAACAACTGTATCGCCCGTAGACGCCTTAGAACTATCAGCCGCAAACTCATAAACGGCAGCAACTGGGCTCCTGTGCTCGGAAACCTCAACAGTAATATTTGGTATATTATCAGATTTCAAATATTCATTCCAGATAGAAACAGATTGCTCTGCGGTGATGTTTTGCCTGTCTACTGGGGAAATGAGTATTACAAGCTCATCTACATCATTTCTATTTGCTACCTTTTTTGCAAAATCAAAATGACCACGATGAGGGGGTCTAAACTTTCCTGGAAATAATGCCACTCGTCTTTTAGGTGATTCGGTTACAACTCTGCTCTGTGAGTGGATTCCTTCGGTGGCGAGTTGTTTGGTCCCTCTCCCATACTTGAAAAGTCCCAAAATCTGATTCAAAGGAGCATAATTCCCTGTGAATTTGTATACGTTACCCTCATAACTAAATACAATGCCCTCTACTGGTGTCGTTATCTTATTTATATCCCCTATTTTATTGAGATGTTTTTGCATTATCTCCATACTCTCAGGATCTTCACTTGCTGTAGAAGTTAGTTCTTCAACTGCGGTGGATAGCTCAGACCTTAGCCTAGATGCTTCTTTGCCATTATCAATGATAAAGGCGCTCTCTAAGTTCTTCAAAATCTCTACCGAGAAGTCGTGTACTATCCTCTCAATTGGTTCTATCGCCTGGGACAGGATAGACCTCTTGCTTGATACAATATCCATAAGATCTTCTAGCTCTGCCGGCTTTAAACCCTTCTTTAGTCTTCGAAGTCCTATGTTTCCAGGTATTTTTAGAAGATACATCACAATCTCATTTTTGAATGCATCGTTTAAGTCTGTATCAATGCCATCAAGAATACGATTATAAACATAGTTCCCGACAACATCATCATTCGAGATATTGGCATCTCTTAACGCTGTATCTAATCTAGAGTATGCTTGGGTGAGAACCTTATCATCCTCTAACGCCTTCATACTAATCATAGCCTTGCGAATTAAGGAAAAGGTTTTATCTGCGCTTGCATTTTGCATTGCCGACAAGTTAGCATCTAAAATAGCAAGATTTGTTGATACATCCTCTTCACTCTTCTTTCCTGTTTTTTTATTAAACCGAAAATGTCCCACATCGTGAATTTTAATCGTCTCATTATCATAGAGAATGACATTTGCAGAACCAGGGTCCATAATCTCGGCATTATACCAAATATCAGCATCTGGTCCAAATATTTGAACCCTTGTTTCTGGATTTAGACCATTTACTGCCGCTTCAAATGCTTCAAACCCTTTAGTAAAGGAATCATAGAGATTACCCCGACCAAAGAACTTTTCAGAAAGAGATTCGGCAGATAACCCGCCTGATCTAAGATTTCCAAGATTTCTAGCTGCTTTGGCTTTCTGATCTTTCTCAGAATAGGAGATAAATAGATTTTGTCCATCTACTTTCTCTTCTGCCTCGATCTCTCCATTCGAGACCGCAGCCATTATTTCCCGCATCTTTGTGAATGATAACGAAGGGTTATCATAAAGATGAGACATATGTCCGGCAACACCACCCATTACTTAGGCTCCTTGGATTCCTCTATAACTCTCAACTGTTCCTCAAGCGAATTTACCCTCTCCTCGATATGCCTAAACTGGTTTCTTAGTTTAGATATATTCTCTTTTGCAAGTTGTATTCTCCGCCGATCTCTTATGCTAGAGGGTTTCATCTGCTCAACAATATCGCTCAAAGATTGAAGATAAGTTTTTGCATCCGGCGAATGAACCTCATTTAAGATAAATCCTTTTGTTATTTTGTCGAGAAATCCATCTTTTTTCATTTTTTAATCTTTTTAGGCTTTATGTTCTTGAGAGAGTTCATACGTGGCTTTAGATCAATGGGTGGTGCAACCACCGCTGCCTCTGTTACAACTACCTCTGCTGCTATATTTTCTTTCGCAGGGGGAGATAAATGTTCTGCTTCAAGAGCCTCTATCTCACTATTACTCATATATCCCTTATTGCTATTCCAGTAATCAAGATTACCTGCTTTTAAAGCTTCGATGGCTTTAGAAGCCCATTTTCTATTGCTGCCCATGGTAAATACCTCCGTTTATTGGCATAAATAAGTAGTTTATAGTTTTTTATTCAGGATTCATATTTACAACTAGCCTTCCGGCCTCTATCACAAGCTCATATCTTTTTAGGCTACCTGTGGAGTCTGTTCCATTTAAAAACAGGTTATTTCCACTACCGCTAATATAAATATCAGTGCTAGCGGTCAACGCCCCATCATATTTTAGGGAACTGATTCCCTCTACGGTAGTTTGTAGACCAGTTGCCTTTATAAGATTCCCATTTGAATTATTATTTATGGTTATTGGGGTCGAACCACCCCCGCCGGAACCGCTGACGGGAAACTGTGTTACTGGACCCATTATTCTTCTGCTAATTATACTCATTATTCTGACCCATCATATCCCTGGTTACTATCTGTTGCACTTATTTTATTCCTGCGCATAACATAACCATGGACACTTATTTTACTATATGCCGAGCCGCTGGCATACATAATGGTTGAGTTGTCCTCGCCTATAGATGTTATAGGTATGCCAGGCCATACAAGAACTGCGCCACCAGAAGGCTCTAACATCGTTATTACCTTTTCCGACCTCCATTCTACACCTGCCGATAAATCTTCCACCCTACCATCATCAAACGATATAGTAATATAAGAATTCGAGCCGCCATTGTTTACTGCCCACAAATAAATCTCGTCCATTGTCGATATTGATCCTGAATGGAGTGATTTATTAGCTGACACCGCCGACCCATTTGTTACAGAAATAGGCATAAAAGCACCAGTTTGTTCAGTTAGGGGAAACCTCTTTGTCCCAGAGCTTCCAGGGGATAGATTATACCCATTTACATTTTGTGAGTTATTTCCAAATCCAGGCATTATTCTTGTCCGTCATATCCTTGGTTTTTATCTATGGCACTCTCTCTATATCTTCTCATTATAAATCCACTAATATTTATATCCCCATTCGAGGACATCGCCCAAATAGCATCATTATTAGTATGAGGAATACCAGGATAAACAAGTTGCAGTCCAGCTTGGGGTCTTACGGAAGTAACAATCCTCTGCGGGTTGACCATCGCCTGATCTATGACCCCACTATCAGGTTCAAGCCCATTTTTTTGCCAAGATCCTGTGACAAAAGACAAAGTAAGGTCTGCACTGGTAGTTCCTTTATTCGACGCCCATAAATATATCTCGTCAAGGGCAGACAAAGAAGAAACGTGAATACAAGCAGCATCCAATTCATTACTACCAGAAACTCTCAAAGGCACCCCATTGTTTTTGAAATCCACAGTGTCAACGGTATGTCCACCATACGGGGATGGCATTCTAGTCGAATAGGGCAACAACGGCAGTCGAACAGAACCTGTAGCGTTTGCCTCAAGTGCTGCGCCTTCTGCTTGTTGTGAGTTATTTCTAAATCCTGGCACCGTTTATCCTCTGGTTTATATTCTACCTATAAGTATCAGAGTCTGTTACTTTATGAAGATTTCGTTTATTTTGGACTTCATTCTTTTAAGCCAGGTTTGGCTTACAGTTTCATCTTTCTGTGGTTTATTATTTTCTTCCCATATTTTCATTTCTCCTATAGCGATTGATTTCTTGAGAAATACCCTGATTGCGAGGATGGGAGAGGATAGTCCTACATTTTCGATTCTTGAATATCCAGCGAAGAGAACACCAACGAGTTCATTATTTTTGTTGATTATAGGAGAACCCGATGACCCTGGCTTCGTAGGAATTGTATAAACTGTATACCCACGAGAATGTAAGCCTGAATAGATACCACTGAATAAAAGAACAGTGTTGGGCCAGAAGAGTCCATGTGGGGATGCCATATTATATACTAGCTCACCGTGATATGGATCACTTTGGGCAACCTTGAGTGGCTTTATATTAGTTAAAATATTGTGGACTTGAAGAAGGCACAAATCAAAACGATCATTTGTGTCAACCACCGTAGCCTTGTAATATAATCCTTTGAGAGTTCTGACCCGGAAATCTGAAGCCAACTTCGTAATCCTTAAGCCATTTATCATCTGAACTTTCGGGATGTCGTGTTTACAAGAATGACCAGCAGTCAAAACATATGCTGTATCTTCTGAAACCTCACTTTTATAAATGAAGGCTCCGGAAGATCTAAACTTTACTTGTGCCTTTTGACATTTTTCCTTCTTTGTTTCTGGATCAAGACCGCAACCTTCCAGATTAGCAGTCTGCTGCACTTGAACAAAGGAGTTCCTTGGGAATCTTTCTTCTTGTGAAGATGACGCCTTAGAGTTTAAGGTAGAAGCGCAACCGCTAGCACAACCAGTCACAAGACAGATAATAACTACTGATAACATTTTTACGTAAACTGACATCTTTTTAGTATTCATATAGTAACTATAACAAAGGAGGACTATTTACCCACAGCGAACAATCAAGTTTTTAATAAAAAAGGTAGAAATGCAAATGCTAGTAAGCTCAATGTTATCCATTTTCTTGATGTCCCCCTTAAATACCCAACCCCATCCAAACATTTGGAAGAATATTAAGGGTAGTTGGGCATTTATAGGGGAAGTAAAAGAAAAACCTCAAATATTGGTGTGGATACAAAAAAACAAAAAAACCCCGACAAACGATGTATTTATTAAAGAGATTGAGAAGATGCCCTTTATCTCAATACAGCCAGCCGGAGGGAAAGTCATAGACTTAGAGCCTCTTCAATAGGGGGACCTATGACTAAGAAAACACGACTGTTTCTGTATTTGACTGTACTCGCAGTCTCTATTGCCATAAGTTACTTTATTTATGATAAAGCCGAGAGCCACGGCGAGGTTGTCCTAAAAGCTGGATCGTCATTCCATACCCCAGGGAATAAAAACAACTGCAAGTGGGTTCTTCATATAAGCTCAGACATTACGACAGAATCGAATCAAGTAGCTTCTATCCAAATTGGAATACCGGAACTTCTTGAAAATGGTTATATTCCTGGGATAGTACAGAGTAACAAGGGAAATACCTTAATAGCAGCATTTATTATTCCTGGTCAACCCAAAACCGTACCCCCCCTTCTCATGAGCGCAGTATATTCGACTGATAAGCTCCCTTTGGACTTCATAAGATTCCGAATATTTGGGAGCACAGCGATGAGCATGGCTCTCTATTCTACAAAAGAAAAATGTATTGAGGCGCTAATGGAGTGAAAAACCTGGTGCTACTCCTTCTTATCTTCGCTGCCTGCGATGATACTGTGCTCGTTAGGGTCGAGTGCCCTGTCGGTAGAGATCGAGAGTGTCACTGGGAAGAAGATAGT
>Ga0233439_10005044_pt1 | contig 12452 bp, 11 predicted proteins | sample SI_123_September_6_FD_182713 | JGI IMG/M metagenome (GOLD analysis project Ga0233439, IMG submission 182713) | Seawater microbial communities from Saanich Inlet, British Columbia, Canada - SI_123_September2016_100_MG | ecosystem: Environmental > Aquatic > Marine > Inlet | place: Canada: British... | reverse complement strand
TATGTCACCCACTACTACTCTTCAGAGCTGCCGGTGCAGTTGTCAGATCTTTCGCTGCGCGAAGGTATCGGTATGGCCCTTTGGGCGAAAAAAGAAGTTCCATTGCTGCATTTGGCATATGAAGATCTAACGGCGGTGATGAGACATTTCGAATGAATGCTTCCCGTATCACCGTTCGACTTCAGCCTCGTGCATCTCGTGACGAAATTCTGGGGCTGAACGATGACGACGCGCTACGCGTGCGCGTGAAGGCGCCACCTATCGACGGTGCTGCAAATGAGGCGCTAGTGAAGCTTCTCGCCAAGGCGCTAGGTGTTCGTAAAGGTAGCGTCAGACTGGTTTCGGGCGCGACGGCACGGAACAAGATCATCGAAGTTGAAGGGCTAACGGCTGGCGAGCTTAAAACCCGCTTGACTGACCCGTAAGCTGACTGGAAATTGTGAACAACACGAGTATGACGATCATAGGGCTAATGTCGATCATACCGATTCGAGGAATGATTCGAGAAGCCGGAACCATCACTGGATCAGTGATCTGATACAACAGTTGAACTATCGGGTGGTTTCGAGCGTCGGGGAACCAAGATGTCAGTGCGCGCGCAACGATCAGGTATCCGAAGATACGCAGAAGCCAACCGATGTAGGCTAGAAATTCCTCACTCATTTGCCACTCGCCAGTTCTTCACCGCGTTCGTAAGCCGAACGAACAGCTTCGGCGACAATCGCCCTAAAGCCACCGTTTTCGAGAGCCGCCAAGCCAGCAGCCGTCGTGCCGCCCGGCGAGGTAACCATATTGCGCAGTTCTGCCGGGTGCTTGCCCGACTCGCGTTGAAGCGCAGCACTGCCAAGTACCGTTTGCGAAGCTAAATGCCGTGCCACGTGAACAGGAAGTCCGAGCTCAACACCGGCATCGGAAAGAGCTTCGATCATCACGAAAACGTAACCAGGTCCACTTCCGCTCAGCGCTGTAGCGATATCAATATTCTTCTCGTCGCTGAACTTCAGTTCATCGCCGATAGCTTTGAGCATGCTTGCAACAAAATCGATAGTTGTCTGATCGACGTCGTCCGAAGCATGCCACGCCGAGATTCCCTTGCGAATCTGAGCAGGTGTGTTCGGCATGACTCGAATGAGCTTGGTGTGACCGAGCTTCAAGCCGATCGAATGCATCTTCACGCCTGCCATGATCGACATAACGGTCTGCTGCGAATTCAGCACGCCTTTGAGCTCTGCCGCAACCGAATCGAGCTGCTGAGGTTTCACGGCAAGCACGATGATATCGGCGCCCGAAATGGCTTCCTTGTTGCTCGCAGTCGCCTCTACTCCGAGGTCGTTGACCAACGATGTACGTCGAACCTCGAAAGGCTCGCCGACGATGATGCTGGCATCAAGACCCGCATCTTTAACTCCGGCGATGATGGCCTGTGCCATTACTCCGCCACCTATGAATGCAATTCGCATATTCGAAATTTTTCTCTTGCTCTCAGTTCGTTTCCCGAAAGGCTGGGATTCTACGACCTGAGTTCCGATTATACGTACGACTCTGCGGGGATAGCCCACGAAGTTAGTACTGACTTTTAGTGTCTCTCTGAACGTGAGGTTACGTTGAGAGTCCTTTTTTCGACGCAAGTGAAGCGCCCAGCTTCAGTGCCTCGATCATGCTGACATCGCTAGCAATGCCCGTTCCCGCAATGTCGAACGCAGTCCCATGATCGACTGAAGTTCGAAGGAACGGAAGTCCAAGATTCACGGTAACCGACTCTTCAACGCCGTACACCTTAATAGGAATGTGACCCTGGTCGTGGTACATCACAACTACAACATCGTACTTGCCCGCTGAAGCACTGTTGAACACAGTATCGGCAGGATGCGGTCCGCTGGCATCGATTCCCTCGGCTATCGCCTGAGCGACGGCAGGGGCGATCTCGTCGGCTTCCTCGCTGCCGATTAGTCCGTTATCCGATGCGTGCGGATTCAAAGCAGCGATAGCGATTCGAGGATTATCGAATCCCCACTCTTTAAACATCTTCTGAGTAAGTCGGGTCGCCGTCATGATGTTCTCAGTAGTCACGTACTTCACCGCTTCGCCCAAAGATTTATGGGTAGATAGGTGCATGCATCGCATTGGGCCACTAACCAGCATCGTTGCAACGTAGTTGGAACCCGATAGACGCCTGAACACTTCCATATGTCCGGTGTCTTTGCTGCCGCCCATGAACCACGACTCTTTGTTGACCGGAGCAGTGACCATGCCCTCAACATCGCCAGCAATACACATCTTTGCGGCTTCTTCCACCCATAGGTGGCTTGCAGCTCCAGATCCGGCGTCGTGCTTGCCTACAGGAAACTCAGTACCTTCCCAATCGGCAGGGGAGATGACTTCGATTGTTCCCGGCTCGCACTTGGCGGCGGCTGGTGTATCGACTCCAACAACAGTGTCCGACGATTTGATCGCATCGAGTGCCTTTTGCACAACGCCAACGGTTCCGACAAGTACGGGTCGCATGATGTCGTACATCGATCGATCTTGAAGTGCTTTCACTACTACTTCGGGTCCGATCCCTGAAGGATCGCCAATGGTCACTGCGAGAAGAGGTTTGTCTGTCATGGGGGTGTGGATTTCGATCGGTAGGAGTTGTATGGGAGATTAGATAGGTTACCGCGATATCTGTTATCTCCGAGGGTGTTGTCGTGCTGAACTTGATTCAGTCTCACGTCACCTAGGTGATTCGCTATCACCCCCGAAGCGGACATATTGGGCGTGGTCTGGGAAGAATTGTATGAAAGCTGGAAGTATTTTTTGAACTATGGCGTCGTGAATTTCCGTCAGTACTTGTAACGGCTCTCCCTGCGTTTCATCGCCGGTCGGATTGAACACAATACTCACTTCAGGAGTTTCATTGAATTGTCCGTCAAGATAATCGGATGTGGGAATTCGCAATTCTATGAGTGATTTACTGAATGCTGGGTTCCAAGTCGGCTTGATTCGCCACTCAATTGCTAGCGGGGACATATTGATGTTGCGATGCTTGTCTGTATTCGAAAGTGTATTTATAAGCCATAACGGATTTTGTCGATGATTGCTGTTTGAGTAATCAGGTTGAAATGACTCGACGATATCTCGCATCGGTGTAGAAAGCCTCTGAATCATTCGTTGGGTAGATTTACTGTTCCAATCGTTTTTCGGAGATATCACTGGAAATTGCGTCCGCGGTGATTCATCACATCCTCTTCCCGATTTGTCTAACAATGAGAGCTGACAGATTATGTAATCGAGGCAAGATCTGAGGTTATTTGCAAAGTCGCCGATAATCAGTCCAAATCTTCGAGGTGGAACCTGGGCGCCTTCGAGTCGGTATAAGTAGAAGTTACCGCCTTCCGCCTGTTCAATCGTCGCATTTATGAAAATATTCTCAAGAAAACCATTAGCCTCAGCGTTTAGAGCCTGCAAATGTTCATTCGCTCGGTTCAATTTCATCGCCGCCTCGAATAGAGGGTGGCTTGATTTGTAAGTGGGTAAGTTCGGTTTGTTTTGAGTAATAGTGGATCGAACCCTCGGAATGTTTAGGTGGAAAATTAGACTATAAAAAAACGCCGGACAGAATTTCCTGTCCGGCGTTTTTTAGCTTTTCGAAAACAAAGTGCCTAGCACTTGCTGTAGCCGCACGAGAAGCACTTCAAGCAGCCTTCAACGTGTGCAACTGTCGATGAGCACTCTGGGCAAAGTTCGCCCGCCTGTGCACCAACTGGAACGGCAACCTTTTGCTCCTGTCCCATCATCGGAACAGCCTGAGCTGTAGGCAAACCAATCTCAACTGGTGTTGGGCGGCTGAACATGCCAGCCTGACTGGATTCGGCTTCACCGAGCTGCTCCTGAGTAGGCAAAGCAGTGGCTTCGTTGTTGATACGGTCGAGCACAGATGCGATAGCGTCTGGAACCGAACGAATCATTTCACCTTCGTCCCACGCAGGAACGTCGGTGATACCACGGAGCTGCTCCGATACATCGACAGGGTCGATGCCTGATCGAAGTGAAAGTGATGCCATTCGAGAAACGGCTTCCGCCATCGCAGCATCGTTACCACCGGCCTTACCGTGGGTAGCGAACACTTCGAACGGGCGATTGTCGCTAGACATGTTGACGGTAACGAACAGGTTTCCACGACCTGTGCGTACCCGACGTGTAATTCCGTTGAGCATTGCAGGTCGCTCGGCTGGAGTGATGTACTGCGGAATACCTTGGGATTCGAATACTGAAGCAGCTGGCTCCGATTGTTGGCGGTCGGTTGTACCGGCAGTGAGAACTTCCTTCTCACGTGAACCAGCTCGGTAGACAGTAATTCCTTTGCAGGCAGTCTCCCAGGCAAGTAAGTACGCATCTTCAACATCTTCAACAGTTGCTTCGTTAGGGAAGTTGACCGTCTTGGAAATTCCAGCATCGGTAGCTTCCTGAAAAGCAGCCTGCATCAGAACGTGGTCACGAGGTGAAATATCGGAAGCAACATGGAATAGTCGCTTGATGTCATCTGGCACATCATCACGTTCTTGCAGTGAACCACCGTCGGATAGGAACTCCAACAGGTCTTCACTGTAGAACCCACGTTCCTTCGAGATTCGTTCGAAGTTTTTGTCTACGTAGAACAGAGTCTTGCCTTCAAGGATGTTCTGCTTGCGGAACGCTAGTGCGAATATTGGCTCGATACCGCTGGATGCGTTAGCGATCATCGAGATTGTTCCAGTAGGCGCAACCGTTAGTCGGCAGGCGTTGCGGTAAGGCTTGTCGCCACGCTTCGCTGCTTCTGAATCGTGCCAAGCTGGGAACGCACCGCGCTCTTCAGCCATCGCCATCGACTCTTGGTCGGCGTTGTCACGAATGAACGCCATCAGCTTGCGACCAAGCTCAACAGCTTCTTCAGTGTCGTAAGGAATACCGAGTTGAACAAGCATGTCGGCGAAGCCCATTAGGCCAAGACCGAGCTTGCGAGTCGACTGCGTCATCGTTTCGATGGCTTCGACTGCGTACTTGTTGGCATCGATAACGTTGTCGAGCATGCGAGTTGCAGTTCGAACAGTCTCACCAAGTCGATCCCAGTTGAGGTCGGTCATGCCGGCTTCGTCAGATTCTAGGAACTTCGCAACGTCGATAGAACCGAGGTTGCAAGATTCGTTCGGAAGAAGCGGCTGCTCGCCACAAGGGTTGGTAGCAGTGATTCGTCCGAGGTGAAGAACCGGGCTGTTCCGGTTTACTTCGTCCAAGAAGATCATTCCCGGTTCGCCATTTCTCCACGCACCGTAGACGATCTTGCTGAAGACCTCACGAGCGTTGAGTCGGTCGACTTCAACCATTCCACTATCAAGATCCGAATGGTCTTTCAGCGCACGCAATGCGTACGTTGTGTCGTCCTTCACAGCCTGCATGAACTCGTCGGATGCGCCGACAGAGATGTTGAAGTTGTGGATTTCACCTTCAACCTGTTTGCAGTCGATGAATTCGAGAATATCGGGGTGGTGAACATCCATCACCGCCATGTTCGCACCGTCTCGCTTGCCACCCTGAGTTACCAGAGTTGAAACCGAAGAAAGGTGTCGCAGAACCTGGATAGGACCACATGCCCTGCCGTGAGTGGTTGCTATGCCTGCACCAGTTGGGCGAAGTGCTGAGAGAGAGAATCCGGTTCCACCACCGAACTTTTGAACCATTGCTGCATCGTGAGCAGCACCCATGATGCCTTCCATGCTGTCGGTAAGCGGAAGTACGAAACATGCTGAAAGAGTTCCCGCGCCTGTTCCTGCGTTCATCATCGTTGGCGAGTTAGGCAGGTACTCGAGACTTGCCATCATCTGGAAGAAGCTCTCTTCAATAACAGCTACTTCGTCAGGAGTCTTTTCGTACTTGAACTCTGGCGCAGCGAGAGACTTGGCGACACGGCGGAACATGCCTTCCGGGTCTTCGATAATGTCCCCTGCATCGTTCTTTTGCAAATAGCGTTTATCCAGAACCACACGTGCGTTATCTGAAATCACTGCTGGTGTGAATTCTTCTGTTGAGGTAGTGCCGTTCGTGCTCATGTGTGTGTCCTGCGTGGTTGTCATCTATCTTCTTTTCGTGCGTTTTATGTGGTTTTGTATTAGCCGCCAGCCCTGACAGTTCTGCTGTAACTGCCGCCGATCGACCCGGAGTACTTAGGCAGTGGGATTAGTTCTGCCTTGCCCTCCGGCGGCGGCCTCTTTGAGCCAGCCGGGGGACATCATCATCTATTAGCCGTAATTGGCTTTTTGACCCAGCACCATCGGGTTCGGGATCGGTCAGTGCCTCTACCTCTTTAGTAAAGGAATCGACGTCTTGAAAATCTCGATACACCGAGGCGAACCTTATGTAGGCGACTCGATCGAGAACTTTCAGACGTTCCACGCACATTTCTCCGAGAACTCTCGCTTCCACTTCAGCTTTCGAGAGTTTGTGCAACTCGTTTTCTATATCGACAACCATCTTCGAAATGGCGCCGACCTCCAAGGGCCTCTTGGCACAAGCTGTCTGTAACGACTTCTCCAGCTTGTCGGGCGAGAACGCTTCACGGCGGCCATCCCGCTTGGCGATCATCAACGGCAATGAATGCACACGTTCATAAGTGGTGAACCGTAGTTCACACCTTATGCACTCACGCCTACGTCGCACGCCATCGGGCGCTTCACGCGAGTCGATTACGCGTGATTCGTTGTTTGCGCAGAAGGGACACTGCATTGCCTGAAACGTGCCTTGCTAAGTAGTTCCGAAGAGCCGCGAGGGGCTAGATCCGTATGGCTTAAATCTTGTGATGAAAAACCCGTTTACGGAGCAGGGTGTAAAACGATTTGTTGAACACGCCACCTTGCGGCTGCGGACACAGCCAAACCCCACATTTAGTGGTGTGTAATGCACCCTACCACTAGGCATAGAGGTGCTGTCAATCCTGCGTGTCAGCTGGATCTGACCATTTCTACTCAAATATGTGGCGCTGCAACTGCCAATAATTGACCCGGTTGGATTGTGATAAATCGCACGATGTCGGTGACGATTTTCGTCGTTTCGGTGGGCTCGCAGTTCAAGAAATCCGTTTCCCTGTTTGTTGGGAATTGAGCCTATTGTTCGGTCTCTACTAAAAATATCGACGTAATATTTGATGCGAATACGCGATAGTTCGTTGATTCATCAATAATGATCGACAACCGCACCTTCAGTACGATCAGGACGATCAGGCAAAAAGCAGCAGTGGGGCATGACGGGATGAAGAACGCTTGGGCAATTAGAATCGCTACCGACGAAGTATTAGAAACTTCTGTGCAGCTTGGTGTGAAAAATATTATTTTCTACGGCGGACCAGGCGTCGATGTGCTTCCGGCAAGCGACGCACCGCATGGCAAAGAACGAAACACTTACGAAGATTACGTGGCATTGCGAGAACGAGTCGAATCGTACGGACTCACCATCGCTGGTTGCGAAAACGGTTTCATTTCGAACCCCAAGTTCTACGATGTTGCCTTCGGCGGTCCGGAACGGGATGAACTGATCGATCTATTGGCTGCTGAAATTACCGACATGGGCCGAGCCGGAATCCCGATTCTTGCTTACAACTGGATGCCTAATTCGGTTTGGCGCTCGGGTGGAACTCAGATTCGAGGTGGTACCGACGTTACGGCGTGGGACAACGCCGCTGGCGATCAGAGTTCGATCATGGATATCTCAGACGAAACTCAGGTGCGGCTAGCGGAATACGACACTTCAGCGGAAAACATGTGGGAGTGTCTTGAGTACTGGATCAAGGCGATTACACCGGTTGCCGAATCGGCAGGGATTCGATTGGGCATTCACCCCGACGACCCACCTGTACCCGAACTGGGCGGCGTAGCACGTCTGCTTGGCAGCTTTGACGCTTACAAGCGTCTCACTTCGATCGTCGACAGTCCGTACAACGGAATCGAGTTCTGTCAGGGAACTTTCTCTGAGATGGAAGATGCCAAGGACGACGGTATCTACGACATGATCAAGTACTTCGCAGAGCGCGATAAAGTGCTGTATGTCCACTTCCGTAATGTGTCTTCGACGTTGCCATCTTTCAATGAAGAGTTCATCAACACCGGCTATGTCGATATGAAACGGGCGATGGAAACCTACGCTGCTGCCGGATACGAAGGCGTGTTCATGGACGATCACTGCCCGGAGATCGTTGGCGACACTGCGTTTCCTGGCAATTGGGGCGGCTACCGCTCACGGATCTTCGCTCAAGGCTACATTCAAGCAATGCTAGAAGCAGTCACCGGCAAGCGACCCGAGTAGCTCGGGCAAAGCAGTTTCATCTGAATAAAAAGACCCCGAGAGAAGGCCGGTTCTCTCGGGGTCTTATTTTGACTCGTACTTGATTGCCTTCCGAAGAACGCTATCGAGCAGAGCTATTTGAAGAGTGGTTTTCTTACAAAAGTTCTAGTCGCTCGCTGCCATCTCACGAGTCGAGCGTCGGCGAGCCGAACGGTGATGTCGTAGGAACGGAGGAAGATCAAGCGCTTCTTCGTCGCCAAGCACATCGCTGAGAGCAGCTGTTACGGCCGCTTCTTTCTCTGCCGATGCCTCTGCCCCGGGGAAGCCAGTTGCGATGATGGTCATCTTCACTTCGTTTTCCATCTTGGGGTCGGTGACCATACCGAAAATGATGTTGCAATCGGGGTCGACCATATTCGATACGACTTCCGATGCCTGCTGTACTTCCTGAAGAGTCAGATCGGTACCACCGGTAACGTTGAAGATCACGCCACGTGCGCCTGCAATCGATACTTCCAACAGCGGGCTGTCGATAGCGGCTTCAGCAGCCATAATTGCTCGGTCTTCACCTGAACCCTGCCCAATAGCCATCCATGCAGGACCAGCGTTCGACATGATTGCTTTGACATCGGCGAAATCAAGGTTGATTTCACCCGGCATCAAGATCAATTCAGCGATCGACTGCACACCCTGACGAAGAACATCGTCGGCCATGCGGAATGCCATGTCCATCGAGAGGTTCTCGGTCGACATGATCAAAAGTCGGTCGTTTGGAATAACGATAAGTGTGTCGACTACTTCAGCGAGAGCCTTGATGCCCTCTTCAGCCTGACGTCGTCGTCGTGCGCCTTCGAAGTTGAACGGCTTGGTTACTACACCAACCGTCAGTGCACCAAGCTCTTGTGCGACTTCAGCAACAACTGGCGAACCACCTGTTCCTGTTCCGCCACCCATGCCTGCTGCGATAAATACAAGGTCGGCACCTTCAAGTGCTCGCTTGATTTCGTCACGATCTTCTTCGTGACATTCTCGACCCTTAGAAGGGTCTCCGCCTACGCCAAGTCCACGTGCTGTGCGGTCACCGACTCGAATACGAATCGGGACATCAGAGCGGGTGAGTGCCTGAGCGTCGGTGTTTACTGTGATGTACTCAACTTCAGGGATACGGTCTCGGTACATGCGTGAGACGGCGTTAGAGCCACCGCCACCTACACCAACGACTTTAATCGTTGCTGATCCGATGTTTCCTTCGATTGGGGTTGTCGCCTGGTCGACCATTTGTTTGTTCTCCTGGGGATTGCTTGTTCACTTTTCGGGTGAACATCGCAACCGCGGATGTTGGGGTTTGGGGCGCCGCCCTTGTGAGCGGCGTTGTAAGTTTTGTTAGCGCCCGATTAGAGGATCTGTCCGCACGATTTCTACGTGCCAGCAGTCTCCTTCTCTCGTTTTGGCAACCAGCCACGGATCATCGACAGTGCACCCGTCGTTTCCTTGTTGGCTGAGGTTGCAGTTCCTGAAAGTTCAGATGTGTGAGATATTTTTCGTTCACCCACGTGGTTTTCGGCAGGAAGGTTGCGTATGCCCCAAAGAGCAATTCCCACAGCCGCCGAGTAGGCAGGGTCGTTGGTGCCTTCTGGCATTCCGTCGAGACCCCGAGGTGATGCGAGTCGAACTTTTCGCTGGAAGATGTACTTCGCGATGTTCAAGAAGCCGTCGAGCTTAGCTCCGCCACCAGTGAACACGATTCGATCGGTTGGGATGTCGGCGAGGTGTGGCTCTTCAAGCTTGAGCTGGATCATGCGGAACAGTTCAGATGTTCGTTCTTTCAAAACCTGACCAACTTCACGCTTAGAAATCGTGAGCGGCTGGCTCATCGTTGTTGGGTGAAGAGTGATCTCCTCTTTCATCCCAGCAAGTTCAGGTGCTGCCGTGCCGTGTTCGATCTTCAACCTTTCAGCCGACTCGAAGTCGATTGCAAATGCGATGCTGAGGTCGTTCGAGAACTGGAATCCACCAACTGGAATCACTGCCGTGTGAACGACCGATCCGTCGTGGTAAACAGCGATGTCGGAAGTTCCGCCACCAACGTCAACCAGCACTGCGCCTTCTTCGCGTTCATCGGCAGTCAGTACTGCGTCGGCGCTCGCAAGTGGTTCAACCACCATTGAAGAAACCCGAACTCCGGCGTCGGAAACGGCGTTGTGAAGCTCAGTGATTTTTGAAATCGAACCAGTAATAACGTGGCTTTCGATGTGAAGTTCTCCGGTGTGCATCCCAAGCGGGTTTCGTACACCGTGAAGGCCATCGAGAGCGTAGCTACGTGGAATAACGTGAAGAAGTCGGCGGTCGTCGGAAAGATCGATCGAACCGGCTGCCTTCTTTGCTGCTGAAAGATCGAGGTCTGTCACAGCACGCATGCCTTCAGATCGTGGAACATTTGCCCAGCGATTCTTCGACTCGACGTGACTGCCAGTTAGACCAGCGTAAACAGCATCTACTTCAACACCGGCATCGGCTGCCGCTGCTTCGACTGACTCTTTGATTGCGGCGGTAACGGAGGCCGATTCGGCGACCATTCCTTTGCTCATGCCGTCACATGGCACGATGCTAATTCCACTAACTTCTACGCGGTGGTCGTCGCGTTTTCGAACTATGATCGTGCACACCTTGGTGGTGCCGATATCTATGGCTACTCTGAAATTGTCTTGCGACATGATGGTCTCCTCAGCGGGATGTTTGTTCGGGGCGTGGGTTGGAGAGTTTGTTTCTAACGGAGGGGCCGCGTCGTATCTGGTGGTTCAGCTATTGCTGCCGTACCTTGTGACATTGCCGAGCGTGCTCGTCTTTTGAGGCCTTGTTTTCTGAAAATAAAGATGTTGCTCATATCCGCTCCGCCACCCGTAGCTTGGCACTGCGTGCACGTGGGTTTGAGGCAGTCTCAGCATCGGTAGGAATCAAAGGGCGACGGGTTATTACCTTCAAAGTCGCCAAGTGTTCACAGCGACAGACTGGAGTTCCGGGAGGGCATATGCAGTCGGACGCTTGTTTACGAATGAAGTTCTTGACGATTCGATCTTCGAGAGAGTGGTACGAAATAACTGCCATTCGACCACCCTGCCCGAGAAGTGAAACAGCCTGTTCGAGTGCCGTTTCCAAAGCCGAGAGTTCGTCGTTTACGGCGATGCGAATTGCCTGGAACGTTTGAGTTGCAGGGTGAGTGCGCTTCCCGCGACGTGGGTTCACCTTTTCGATGACCTCGGCGAGCTCGAGCGACGTTAGGATCGGGCGACTTCGTACGATCGCACGGGCGATTCGTCGTGCAGCTCGGTCTTCACCCAAATGGAAAATAATGTCGGCGAGTTCCGATTCCGCGTAACGGTTGACGATATCGGCGGCAGTGATCTGCTGATCGAAGCTGAATCGCATGTCGAGCGGGTCTGCGCGTCGGAAGCTGAAACCGCGTGATTCACGGTCGAGCTGTAGCGACGACACACCCAAATCGAAAAGCACACCGTGTACTGGAACAAATTCATATTGAAGAGCGGTAGCTCGGACATCCCGGAAGTTGACGTTTACTGCCCTGAATGATTCGCCATGCTCGGCAAGACGTTCGGTCGCCACGGTGATAGCTTCGGCGTCGGCATCGAGTCCAAGAACCTGCCCGCCGGGATCTGCAGCCCGAAGGATTTCCTTCGAGTGCCCACCTTCACCGAGAGTTCCATCGATATAGCGACCGCCAGGCTGGACGTTAAGTGCCTGCATGATCTCCGGCATCATTACCGGCTCGTGGTGAAGTTCTAATCCCATGAGAATCACTCTTCCGTCTCCGCTTCGAACTGCCGAACGACGATCTGGGTTTGTTCAGGTCGAGGCTGTACAGCGGGAGCAGCTTCTGCAATATCGGTAGCTTCGGTATCGAGCACTCGGCGCTCTTCCGCCCATGCTGCTGCCGACCAAATTTCGATAAACCTGCCGGTGCCGACAATTACTACGTCTTCTCCTAAACCGGCATACTCGCGAAGCTGAACAGGAACTACGACTCGGCCACTGCGGTCGAGCGTTCCAGTGAACGCACCAGAGAATGTGAGCCGTGCCAGCTTGCGGGCACTTGCCGATGTGGCAGGCTGCTGAGAAATATCGGTTGCAGCTCGTTCCCACTC
>Ga0233439_10005041_pt1 | contig 12460 bp, 13 predicted proteins | sample SI_123_September_6_FD_182713 | JGI IMG/M metagenome (GOLD analysis project Ga0233439, IMG submission 182713) | Seawater microbial communities from Saanich Inlet, British Columbia, Canada - SI_123_September2016_100_MG | ecosystem: Environmental > Aquatic > Marine > Inlet | place: Canada: British... | reverse complement strand
AGACGTATAGAAAGTCGGTCTACATACCTTAGTGAAATATTTTCACCATTTTTGCGTTCAAGAATCTTGGCACCGGGATATTCCTCTGGTCCATTCTGAACGAGTTTCATTAAGAAGTTGCGATTGCGGTCATTAACAGTAATCGGTTTAGTAATATTCATAGCAATTTTCATAGGAACACCAAGCTGTCGAATAGATAAATTAGGGTCACCTGTAATAACAGACCGAGCACTAAAATCTACACGCTTACCCATAAGATTACCACGAATACGACCACCCTTACTATTTAATCGACCAGTAATACACTGTAAAGGTCTTCCCGATCTTTGACGCAAACTATCCGCACCCTTAACTTTATTGTTTACAATCATAGCAATGAAGTATTGTAATTGTGTTGTTAATCCTTCTATAACATTAGTGGAAGCTTCATTAGCGATTTTATCAGCAAGGTCACGATTATATTTAATAATGTTACTATAAATATGTGTCAAATCGTCTTCACTACGTTGCTGTGCGTCGTGTTTAACTGAAGGACGCATTGCTGGTGGAGGGACTGGTAATACTTGACAAACCATCCATTCGGGTCGAGACCAAATGGGACTAAACCCCATAAAGGATACATCTTCATCAGAAATACGGCGGAAAGTTTTCAAAATAATTTCTGGCGTGAAACGTAATTGAATGTCTCGCTCACCTTCCGGTGTTTCTGCCTTTTCCCAAGTAGCCATAATGGTTGCCATTCCTTCCAGCTTTATACTATTCGGTTGCTTACAACCACAACCATTATCAGTTAATTCTCCACAACGCTTCACCTTAGAAGTATTAGCAAATACATAACTCCATCTTTTTTCTAATGTCATATCGTATACGTGTTTATGTTCGTTTTTGTTGATTAATAACTTACCGCATTTATAACATACACACTTGCATATTTTCATTATTTCTTTGATATGTTGAATAAAGAATACTGGTCTAGCTAATTCAATATGTCCAAAATAACCAGGAGTGTCAATATAAGTATATCCGTCAGTAGGACAAATAATACCGGGTTCTAATACTCCCATTCTTGAATCAAATAGACCATTGGGTACAGGTTTATTATTTATGTATGTATCTCTTGTTGTCACCTCAACAACAGAGTTCTTGCGTATCTCCTCAGGAGATAACATACTAAATTGTACTCCAATAATTCTTGAAGGTTGTTTCGGCTCATTCATATTTACAACCATTTTACCCTATAATTATACTGTTTATATTTTTATATTCTATTTTCAATTTTATACAAAATAGGAAAAACAGAAAATTGAAAATCTTTTTCAATAATATTTATACGATAAATTTATTAAAGCTAAAAGCTAACACTATATAATTACCATGGTCATCACTTTTAAGAACAAGAACTCTGAAAAGAAGTCTAAGAGCCGAGCTCAAGATACAAAAACAAAACTCCGTAAGAACAAAGATTCTGATAATGATAGCAGCAGCGATGAAGAAGAGGAGGAATGGGAAACTGAAAGTGATTCCAGTTATCAGCCTCCTAAACTAAAAAAACGCTCCAAGAAACATCGTAAGCAGGTTGTTGAAGAATCTGAGGAAGAGGAAGATAATGAAGAGGAGGAGGAAGATGAAGAGGAAGAGGACGAAGAAGACGAAGAGGAAGATAGTGAAGACGAAGAGGATAGCGAAGAGGAAGATGAAGAGGAAGAGGAGGACATTAGTCGTGCTGAAATTCAAAAGATTGTATCCAAGATGTTTCCATCAAAGTATATGAATAAGCGGGCTAAGGCTACTGAAAAATCAGAAAAAAGAATCAAAAAAGAAGTAAAAAAATATAACACTCGTTCTAATGATAAAAAGAAATCCAAGAAGTCTAAGAAGTATGAATCTTCAACCGAAGAAGAGATCGAGTATTCTTCAGAAGAATATGAAGATGACGACGAGGATGAAGAAGGATTTTACAACATTGTTCTATTCAATGGTGGAGAAGGTGACGAAGATGAATACAATGATGATGAAGATGATGACGAATGCGATAGTGAAGATGAAAAAACGTTTATGAAGGAAAATTACCAAGAAATTAAGCTCCCTGAAAATACAAAGGATAAAAAGAAGGGAAAGAAATCCAAGAAATCAAAGAAAGACGATAAAAAGAAGAAAAAGGACGCCGAAGATGATATTGACGTTGAACTTGCTGATGCTAAAACTGAATACCTTGAATTGCTTGATACTAAAAATGGTCTGTCTAAACAGTTAGAAAATAAGCCCAAAAGTATGGTTCTTTTGAAGGCTATCAAAAATTGTGATGATTCCATTAAAGAACTCGTTCATAATACAAGAATAAAGAATGCTAAATCATATCACAAGCTTATTCACGCCAGTAAAAAGCAAACGAATGAGATTGATTACTTCAAGAAAAAGTTGTCTAATAAAGAACAGCTTACTGTTATGAAGCATCTAAAGGAAATTAACTCTCATACTAATATTGAAAAGCCTTATCGTCTGACACTTTTAGATACGAAAATGCCTGCCAAATTTAAGGCTATTGCTATGCAGAAATTAAGTATGTTGAAGTCGATGGACCCTAGTGATAATGAATATTTCAAGATTAAGAATTGGGTTGATACTTTTATGCGTATTCCATTTGGCATTTACAGAAGTTTATCTATTACAATGGAAGATGGCATTGATGTATGTCATGAGTATATGGAAAATGCTATGAACACCCTTGATAATTGTGTATATGGTCTTAATGATGCCAAGCTTCAAATCATGCAAATGATCGGTCAATGGATCGCTAATCCATCTGCTATGGGAACTTCTATTGCGATTAAAGGACCTATGGGAACTGGTAAGACCACTCTTGTGAAAGAAGGTATTAGTAAGATTCTTGGACGTGATTTTGAGTTTATCGCATTAGGTGGCACTGGAGATAGTAGTTTCTTAGAAGGTCATTCTTATACATATGAAGGTAGTAGTTGGGGTAAGATAGTGCAAACACTTATCAATAGCAAGTCTATGAATCCTGTTATTTACTTTGATGAATTGGATAAGATTAGCGATACTCCTAAGGGTGAAGAAATTGTTGGTATTCTAACTCATTTGACTGATACCTCTCAAAACAGCGAGTTCCACGACAAGTATTTCTCGGAAGTTTCATTCGACCTAAGTAAGTGCCTATTCATTTTCAGTTATAATGACGAAAGTAAGGTGAATCCTATTCTAAAAGATAGAATGTATCGTATTCAAACTAAGGGATATGAAGCTAATGAAAAGGTCATTATTTCCAGAAAGTATCTCCTTCCAAAAATCAGAGAACAAGTCAATTTCAAAGAAGAAGATGTAATCATTCCAGACGAAACGATTAAGCATATCGTAGCAAATGAAGCGATGACAAAGTCGGAATCTGGTGTTAGAAACCTGAAAAGATGTTTGGAAATTATCCACACAAAGTTGAATTTGTTTAGACTTATGAAAAAGGATACTCCCTTGTTTGATAAGGATATTAAATTAGAAGTATCATTCCCATTCACAGTTGGTCCAAAAGAAGCTGATATTCTCATTAACCACGACCAACAGCAAAATCAGAGTTTCTTGGCAATGTATATTTAATTCAATTGATATGTAATCTAATAAGTAAAAATAAAAAAAGATGTATATACGCCTTTTTTTATTTACGCAAAAATGCATTTTACAGCATTTTCAATATACATATGTTCGACTTGATTAGTAACTTTATTGAATTTTTCAACATCTTGAATTGTAGGTGTCTTTTCTTGATGATTCATTACACCATCATATGTTGTTAATTCTGGGTAATTTAAACATTTCATCAAATCAGGAACCTTATCGTAATAGTATTTTATCGAATTATTACTACGTTTATTATTTAGTTCTCCATCTATCATTATTAAATTTCCGATTCTATCCAAATCTAATTTTCTATCATTATCCCAGTTTGAGGAAAATACAAATATATGGTCTATGTTTTGTTTCTTTTGAGTATAAACATATGGCACTCTATTGTTATAATACAAACTCATTAGTAACCTATATGGAAATGACAATCCTCGTCTTCTTTTTGGTTTATCTTCGCATTTATAAGGAGTATTACAATTCTCAACTATATCAATAAATAGTTGTGTCATTATTACTTCGTCAATGGAATTTCCTACTTGGTCTGGATATCTACTCACCATTTTTATTTTACCTTCTATTGATTTTCCACCTACTTGACAACGAATATCATCGTGTATTAGATATTTATCTCGTTTTTCTTTTGGTAAATAATCCATTAAATAATGGTAACATATACTTTTTCTTAATCTTTTATGCATTTCTTTTTCACTTAATTTATTATCATCTACTAATTCTATCATTTTTATAGTTGTTATAATTACAATAATTAATGGCATTTTTTTCAATATTAATTTGGAATCCTGTTTAAAATGATGTAAATCTATCGTCGGAGGACATATTTTCAATAAAATATTTGTTATCATATCAAGTGACCTTATAATTAAATCACAAAAGCGTTTTATATTATCGGTTGTAAAACTATCTACTGTCAAACTATAAAATATCTCATTCAAATCAAATAATTTATGAAACAATCCTAGGTTATCACTTGTATCAGTTTCATATTTAGGTATTAACCAGTATTTATCACTACAGTAATTCTGAAATGATATTAAAAATTCGGTTCCGTTCATTATTTCTGACCCACTATCCATACGATAACATTCCAATATTTCATCACCTTGTTTATTATCATAATATTCTTTTAAATGTGCGAATAAATTCGTTTTTAAATATGGGTCAAAGTTCAAATTGAAATTTGTAGAACATAGTAATGTTGCCGCCAATATGTCATTGTTTGTTAATGGGTTATTATTCATATTGATATTTGCATATATTTGCGATAATTGTTCGTTTGTTGGATTATTAAAAATTACCAAATTCATAAATACATTTGTATGAAATAGTTCTCCGCCTGAAATTTTTAATGTTGACTGTGCTGTTTCTACTTCATCTTCAATATATTCAATCATCTCATCATCTAATGATTTCCAATACGCAATTAAATTCTCGTCTTTTGAGTGATTTACATAACGCGTCATTCTACGAATTCCCATAAATTCGGGGTAATTTATATTCGATAAAAAATTAACAAATATTTCATGTTCATTGTTTGAAAACCGCAACTCTTGGAAATTATCACGAAATATATCCAAAGGACGATTATAAAAATAAACGATAGCATTGATACGATTGTTTCCATCAATATTCACAAATATCTCGTTTTTATCTTCTATATATTTTGCTATTGTAATCGCTTCAACCGAGTAACACGTATCATATAAAAATTTAATATAATCATGATAGTTTGATTTCTTTGAGCTCGACACAGGCAATTTCGTCCATTTTTTTTGTCGTTGACATTGTGGATTACGAATACGTTTTTGTTTTATTAGATTTACTAACTGATCTACCGACCAATTATCCGACTTTGGTCGCATACCATTTATTGATGAAAAAACCATTAATAAATATAATATAAAAACTTTATGTCATTTATTATTTATACTAATCTATTCGTAAATGGAAGAACAATATGAAATACCTGATGATATCGCACATATGGCAGAAGCTTTAATACATGTTGAACGATTATCACAAACTAAAAGAACAAAACAATATCAGATTATAATTGGTTCTATTGAGAAATATTTACACGATAATTGTAAGCATCCTGAAATAATCGAAGATTATATTGATATTGACCCTGAAAAAAGTATGAAAATAAAATATTGTAATCATTGTGGACTTACGATGTAAAAAAATATACAATTATATATTTTGTAAATATTTACACTATGTTTTCCATTGCTCCAATGGCTCTCATTGCTCCAGTGGCTCCAGTTGCACAAATTGTATCTTCTCTATATGCTATACGACATACAGGGCAAGAATCACAACGTTTATGACATTCATTACATATATAATGAGAACACCTTGGAATTTCTAATTTTTCATTAGTAATCTCTTCATAACATACAGGACATTCTTCTTTATTTGGTAGTAACTTATAAGCATCACGTAATTTATGTATTAGATTTGTTTCACTTATAATGTTATTGTTTTCTTCTTTTATAAACTTTTTTTTTAGCTTTCTTGCCTCTTTCTGATGATGAACCATATCCTCGTGTAATTCTTCATTATCTTCCATTAACCTATCAATAAATGCTTCATTTTTATTGTAACGATTCATTAATAATACATATTTCTTTTGGTATTGTTTATCATCTCCGTTGACATTGTATGGAACGTGATCTTTATTATATATTACACATATTTTACCTGTAATTCCGTCTTCATCATTCCTCCATCTTTCAACTGTGCCTTCTATTATTTCAACATAACTTTCTTTAAAAACATATGAACCACGCACCGGATTACTTGCGTTATTATAGGCTATTGTAGGAAACACGCTTTTTTTACTGTATTTATCATAAAATTCATTAAATGTGTCAACAAAACCATCTCTTTGGGGAACATAATCACATACTAATCTTTCTTCATTATTATCATCATTATCTTCTTCTACACATTCTCCATTACGATCTATAAATCCTAATACTCGTTTTTGAGAATACACCCAGAAATCATATATGTGTTTTTTTTCTTTTTTATTTTTTGTCAGATTATTTAAAATATACTTACCTTCTAATTTTAACTCATCTTTTATAAAACTATCAAACGATAATTTAAATTGTTCGTCACGTGTCTTTGCCATATTGAATAGCTTATTATAATTTTATATAATAAGGTATAATAGTAAGTTAATCAATTTTCCACCCTTTATTGTTTAGATTCGCACAAAAAACTAATATTCATCTTCATCGCAAGCACTTTCACAAAGAAATTGTCCGCTTCCTTTCATTTGAACTATATTTTCAGTTTTTCCACATAAGTCACACTCTGCTTCTTGATTATTTGGCTCTTCTTGAACGTATAAAATATCACCAAATCCATCATCATCAAAATACCCATCACATAAACAACATTTTTTCCATTGCCCTTCTTCGTAATTCTCTTCTGTATTTTCTTCAAAGTCCCAGTCTGGTGGATATCTTTCACAATCTATATTCACACATAATTTCGGTTCTTTTTCCTCCATAATAATATTCTATATAGTAAAATTTTTATATCTTTTTATCCCGTTTTACATTTTGTATTTGTATTTTACATTTTGTATATCTGTATATCCATCAGGACCTATTTCCGCATCTTTACAACCTGGTTGTCCGGCTTGACACATATTTCCACCTCGTGAGGTTAATAATTTTTTTTGATAATCATTTAAACAAATATTTCCTTTCGAATTAAATAATCCCATACCATCACAATTCTTTTTACCTTCTGTAAAAGCAAATTTATCGACCGTTTTAAAACCGGAATTAGGACAACACTGTAAATCTTTAAATCCGTGAACTTTTTTACATAGTATTTGTTTGGGTTCTTTTCCTAATGAAGTTGCGAAATGTGTTTTTGCTTCCATATCTTCGAAATTCTCTGATACTTTTCTATAAGTTGGTTCAATGCTATATGGGAGAACAGTAATAGAACTACATAGACAACCTACTATAATTAAATATATGACAATTGCTAAAAAAATGTAATACCAATTCATCTTTATACATATCATTCAGATTTTTCTACACACTAAAGTAATTTAATAAAAACCAACATAAAAAGTTTTTAATTGAATATATTATTAAAATGTCTTCTGGATTAAGTGATGCCGAACGTATTAATTTAAAAAAAATGATTAATGAATCAGAATGTGGTGATAATACCGACAATATTAGAAAACTAAAGCATAGTGTTCTTATGCGCGATGATATTCGCAAAATAGATACGCTTAAAAACGCCCATCCTGATATGAAAGTGAATGAAAATGATAAATTTGTAGATCTATGTCGTTCCGAAGCACCCTTTTTGTTTAGTAATTATACTGATATTTTTAACAAATTGGTAAGCGACGAGTTAGATATGACTATTATGACACAATTTTTAACAATCCTAAGAATGATTGAAGATTCCAAAATAGATCAACATGAGGGGTCTGTAATGGTTGGTAAATTACTCAAACAAATCTATGTAGATAGTGCTACTAAACGTATGGATAAATTAGATGCTAATAATAATGCGAATACAGTTGTTCCATCCGTAGGTAAACCTATTTCATGGAAAGAGTATAAACAGATGAAATAATAAATATCTATAATAAAAATTTATTTGTATATTTTATAGTTATATAACGTATAGATGAATAAGTGCGATAATATAAAACTAGGTTTGTTCTCAAAAGAACATTATACATATATAAATCAAATATTTGGAGATTTAACTGTTCGCGAAATAATCAAAGAAACTTATGCTCCTCGTGATTGGGAATTTGTAATAGAAGATACAGATGAAGCATTTAATAATTCAAATCATCATGTTTTACAAAAAAAAGGAAAGAATGGCGAAATTATAAAATGGTGTAGTGTAGATGAAGGATATCAAAATTTAGATATTAATAAAAATGATACATTGTGTCAAAGTTATACTCTATTGAAATATCTAAATAAACCAATTGACACAAATATGAAAAAACGTCAAATGGAAATGGTAAAGATGTATAGAAATATATTAAAACAAGAACATTTTAAAAAAGAATTTAAGAATGTTATTGATATAATGAGAAATACAATTAAAAAAAATAAAAATCTAAATAAGGCAGTTTTATGGAAAGATTTTACATACGATGAACCTGAACCATATTTAATAAAAGATGTGGATACAATGTATGCGGAAATACATAATGTGTTAGATAAGTGGGAAAGCTATGGGTATATGTATTTCATAAAAGATGGTAAATGTAAATAATTATACACCTTCTTTGGATTATGGTAATAGCTTTTTTATTGTAATAACTAACTAATACACGTTCAGACATAAAAATCAAAATGTAAATGATATAAATATTTCAATACGTATGTTATTACTACTATGTCATTCGTAAATAGCGGTTTTCACAATATGATAATAGAAAAATCTAAATACAGAACTGTTCCAATTGATTCGCATAATATTCCTAGTTATGCTGTATTGTATATTGAGGCTGAAAATAACGAACTACACCAAAAATATATGGAAGCAACTTATAAACATAATACGAAACTAATTGATTCGTCTCATCCTGATTCTGGATTTGACATTTACATTCCAGATAATGTAACTTTTGATAAGCCATTTGAAACCAAATTTATTGATATGAAAATAAAAACAAAAATGATCTATTATAATTCTCAAGAAAAAACAACAGTGGATTGTGGATTTTATTCTTATCCACGCTCCAGTATTTCTAAAACGCAACTTATGTTGGCTAATCATACTGGTATTATCGATTCTGGTTATCGTGGTAATCTAATTGGAGCATTCCGGTGGTTACCAAGTAGTACTGAAGATCAAGATTATACTGTTTTAAAAGATACTCGTCTTTTACAAGTATGTCATCCTAGTTTGTGTCCGGTTTATACTCAAGTAGTTGATAAGATTGACGATACTACTGAACGTGGAAGTGGTGGATTCGGTTCAACTGGTAAATAATTTTTATAGTGGTAAAATATATGTATTAAATTTTATCACTATTTATTGTATATGATTAATACTTATGATTCAAATGATAATTATATTGAAATATATAAAGGAAAATATTATAATAAAAAACGAAATAAATCGTATGGTCGTGTAATTGCTTTCGATTTAGATGAAACCTTAGGTAGTTTTACAGATTTAGAAATAATATGGTCTTCACTACAGCATTTTACAAAAAAGTATGAACCCACTAATTTCAATGAGTTATTAGATTTGTATCCAGAATTTTTAAGATATGGTATTATTCCTATATTAGAATTTCTACATCAAAAAAAACTATCAGGTCAATGTAAAAAAATTTATATTTATACAAATAATCAATGCAATTATAACTGGGTAGATTTGATATCAAAATATTTTACATGCAAACTCAAATTAAAAGAAGACTTATTCGACCAAATTATAAAAGCATTTAAAATTGGAGAACGTCGCATTGAACCGTGTCGAACTACCACAGCCAAAACGTACTCTGACTTTATAAAATGCTCGTTGTTACCCGCAAAGACTGAAATATGCTTTATTGATAATGTTGAATATAATCGAATGAAACAAGAACGTGTATATTATATAAAACCATATTCATACTATCATCATTTATCTACACAAGAAATTATACAACGTTTTGTTAATTCTACTATATTTACCCAAATTTCTGTAAATAACAATCACTTACATCAGTTTATTGTGGATTATTTTTTACATCGTAATCATATAACAGATGGTAATCCACTTATAAGTGATTTACAAAGAGATATTATTGTTTCTCAAAAAATTATGTATCATTTGAGAGAATTTTTTTATTTAACTACTAAACGTAAACGCACTCAAAAGAAGGTTTGTAATATAGGTCATTTCACACGTAAGAACTTACGATAAATTCTCATAAGCCATTACTATTAATTGTTCGTCTGGCGTCATTTTTTGGAATGTATAACAATCATCAAATTTATACTGGATAAATCGTCTTTGGTTATTCATACATAATATATGAATACCATTGTCTAAGAATTTGATATTGGATACTATACCACCATTTGTTAATTTATCATTATTTTTACGTATCCATCTAACCATTTTACCCTTATGTAATTCATATATTTCATCTACATATCTGTATCCTACTAATTTTTCTTTTACATCCTCTTTGGTATTTTCAGGGACCTTACTTTCATTAATTATTTCGTTCATTTCATTTACTATATCAGTCATCGTTTTGTTATCTAAATAGTCATTTTTTGTATTTTCTAATGATTCCAATAAATTGTCTATATCTAAAGTTGAAAATAACTCTGGATCGTTTAATGCTTCTTGAAATATATCATTTATATTCGTTTTTGAAGTCTCATTATTTTCCATTATATATTTCTTTATATAATGGGAATAAATATACTTATATGCTTTACACTTTATGTATCATTTTATCTAATGGCGATAATAAGTTGTAAGCTATTTCTACCATACCAGTATTGACTAATAAAAACATCGCACTACTAAAGATTATTTGCGAATCATACTTTCGTAATGTATGGGTTCTATATGGGTGAAATCTATATATTAAAAATAAGCATACGAATATCTGCATTGTTAATTTAAATGTATGTAAATATTCTGGATTTATGTATACTAATCCAAAAAATATTAGTCCATATGATAAATATAGTATAATTGGTAAAAATCGATAATATTTACTTGCTATTTCTGTTATACTATCCAAACTCTTATTTGAAAACATCTATATATTATGAAAATAAAATAAACGTATTTACATAAATAAATATAAATATGGATAAACGAGTTGCAGGAAAATATATTATTAATAACAAACTAGGAAATGGTAATTTCGGTTCGGTATTTAAAGGGAAGCATTATAAAAACGATAAAGATGTTGCTATTAAATTAGAACGCAATGATTCTTCTTTCAAGTTACTTCAACACGAAACGATGATACTTAAATATTTACACGAACATGATTCACGTAATATACCAACCGTGTATTGGTATGGACTATATAATGAAAATGTATGTTTAGTAATGCCATTATATGATTGTTCTTTACACGATTATATAATTTCTAAAAATGATATTGCTGAAGGTAAAATAAGATCTATAGTTTATCAATTGATTTCTATATTTGAAAGTATACATAATAACTGTGTTATTCATAGAGATGTTAAACCGCAAAATATAATGTTAAAAAATGGAGAACTATGTCTTATTGATTTTGGATTTTCAGTATTTTATATTGATGGGGATGGAGAACATATTGAAGATGAATGCTCTGATACTATAATTGGAAGTCCAAAATATGTTAGTTATTACGTTCACTCCGGCTCGATGTCATCTCGAAGAGATGACCTAATATCACTTGGATATTTATACATGTTTTTATTTCAAAAATCCCTACCTTGGGAGAACATACCTAATGATGATTCAATTGTAGATGATTATGATGAAACCAGTATTTATAATTATAAAAATTTGATTAGACAAAATATGAAGGAAATAGATACTATTCTTTACAAAACCAAACAAATAAGTATCAACTTATATAACTATATTAAATATGTATATAACTTGAAATACGATGATAACCCCGATTATCATTCTCTTCTAAAAATTATTTAATTGTAATTTGACATGGTCTCGGTGCATGAACCTTCCATTGGAGATACATTAAATGTGCTTGGTTGTTCCTGTGGTTTTACATCAGCTACGGGTTCTTCTTCCTCTTTGGATTCTTCTTCCATATTTTCTG
>Ga0233439_10005031_pt1 | contig 12475 bp, 14 predicted proteins | sample SI_123_September_6_FD_182713 | JGI IMG/M metagenome (GOLD analysis project Ga0233439, IMG submission 182713) | Seawater microbial communities from Saanich Inlet, British Columbia, Canada - SI_123_September2016_100_MG | ecosystem: Environmental > Aquatic > Marine > Inlet | place: Canada: British... | reverse complement strand
TGCTAATCTTTAAGTAGTCGTGAGGATGACCTAATTATATGCAACCATGGAAAAAACATTTCACTATGTTCTCTGAGCAATCTATTGAGGATATGAAAACTTATTCTGATAACACGCACGAAGAGCGAGAGTGGATGTGCTATGTTTATGAAAAGAACGGAGAATATCATTTGGGAGCACCCTCATATGGTAGTGAATCTCGAATTGAGGTTAATCCTATTGCGAAGGCAGCACAAGATTCTACTAAAGGTTTAAAAAATCGCCTTTGGACTATACATGGCCACCCACTTAAAGATGGAAAGATTTACACTGGTCGTCAATACTTCTCTTCAACAGATATTCTAAATGAGTTTATGAAGACTCGTGATTCTAATGAGATGACAGTCCAATATGTAGTATTTCCTCACCAACAATTAGATACTTCTACTGGTAAGAAAGTTATTCACAACCGAGTTAGAACTTTAGTATTCCCTAATCGTGATGTCTTGCAGCAAGCCATGACTCGCAGCAATTCTGGAGTAGATATTATGACAATCACTCCCGAAACAGGTCAAAACTCAAATGCTTCAGATGGAAGTTTGAAAAATAGTGCTGGTGTGGATTGGTTTGCTTTCCAAGAAGCATTAGGTGAAATGGGATACATGGGCGTTATGGACCTTGAGGGTCCAGCCGCAGGTGCTAAACAATTCCGTAGTGAGCGTATGTGGGTTTCAAATCTTGGATTCGTAGGATTAGTGTCAGTAGGACTCTTGGCTCTACTTTATTACAACACTGAAAGTTTTGGGGCAGAAGTCGAAGTCATTGATGGCGTAGGCGATTGGCACGAAAACTAAGTGGTATATATGTTTGGAAAATTAGTTGGAGCAGGGCAAGCCGGATTTGTCTTTGAAAAAGCCTCTAACCCAGACCATTATTACAAAGTTGTGGCATTAGGCGACCAACCATTAGCAGAATATGGGTTAAACTCTTCTAAGGCCAAAATATATGCTGTTAATCGTAATCAAGCACGGCTCTTTTATCAACTTTCCAAAAAAGATTTAGATATACCAGAACTTCCAGAGATTTATTCATTTTATACTGGGACTGTTGTTCCTAAACTCAGACAAAACTTTTTGAGAAATAATGAAGTAGAAAATCCTAATCTTTCCAAGTTGTTATCAGCATTACCAGTAGGTCAAAAGATAGCCGTCTGGGAGATGGAAAAGATTCCCTGTTTGAACGAAAATGAGTATTGTAATCAGTATCAACAATTACCACCCAGTCAAAACGAAAGTTACCAAAACTTATTGGGTGAGTTACTGAACCTTGGTTTTGTAGTCCGAGATGTTGCTAATCCTGAAAACTTTGGTTATAGAGAAGACGGCACACAAGTTTTCTTTGACCCCATCGTTGCTGATTGGCCAACTTACGAAGCAGATAAGTTTTTACAACCAGTTCGTTATGATTCTTTTGTAGCCTCCTTTGGTAAAGACCAACTGGAAACTGTGGCTCGTAGTATCGGAAACGGAGATTATTTTACATGGTATCACGGAGGAGGGGTCATGGAGGCCGAAGATGTAAGTTTAATCTTTGACCCATCCAAACACAGTAGGCCAAACATAATCATAAATGATATTGATTACTTAGATACTAAGAAGTTATACAAGAACTGGCTCAAGGGTGTAGATTGGGACATTACTATAAATCCAGCAGTATTTCAAACTGTTAATTGGTTTAATCAAGACTACGAGGCTATCTCAGTTCGTAATGCAGATGAGTTTTGGAAATTATATTTTGAGAAGTTTGAATATATTATAGAGAGTCTGATGGAAGAAACTTTAGATGGTGATGGTGAATCTATTGGGCACATTGAGGGCTGGTATGGCGCATTAACACCCACAAATATGGTATGGTGCACCTATGACACTCTCCAAGAAATAGAATACGAACAATATGACGATGAAGTTGATGAATTACTTCTTATAGATACTACTAATAATACTCCACCTGCCTCAATTCTTTATCCATCATATGCAGTTTTTTGTGAAGCCCGGGACGATAACTTCAGCCGACTCATAACAGCCATAAGTTTTTCGACAATGTGTCAGAACTGCATGGGTAGTGGAACTCAGTCTGATGACCGAGACAACGAATACTATTGTGGCGAATGTGATGGGTCTGGTAAGCATGAATCAGATTCTTCTTGGAATGATTGGATAACAAAAAGAAGAAAGGAGAGGAGATAATATGAGAGAAATACCGCATTTTCCGTGCATAAAACCAGACTTAGCAAAAACCATTGTGCTGACTGAAGAGAGAAAAATAGTTGAAAAACCCATAGATATTTGGAATAATCCTGAAGACTATGTGGTTCAATACAAATACGATGGTGTTAGATGCCTAATTGCTCCTAATACCCCTGCAAGCGTAGTTATGTCTGCCGAAGGTGGAACTGTCGAAGGTGAGGACTGGCCATTGAATTGGTGGGCTTCAGGCGATATGAGAGAAAGCGGTTCTGCAAGTAAAGCCTTGGAGAATCTGCAAAGGATGGAGGCATTTTTCAATGAATTATTTATTCAAGAACGAATGAAAAGTTTTCCGGCTGCTAAATCCAGAGCAAAACGAGTAACCTCTTCAGTTAGTAGTAGTAGTCCTTTGAAATATGTCAGTCGTGAAGATAAGACTCGAAATCGTGTTAATATGCAGTATATTACTGAAGATATTATGGCATACAGCCCTTTGAAAGACCAGATTCTTGACAATAAATTAGTATTAGATGGAGAAGTATGGAGTGAAGATATAAGACTGCCTGAAATTACGGGTCTTTGGTCTGCCGAACAACTTAAGGCAGATGCAGAACTACTAAACTTTGTATGCTTCGATTGCTATTGGGTTGATGCACCCCATCTGAATTACCCAGACCGTATGCAGAAGTTATTTGACCTAATCGGTAGTAAGGTTCCTCGCATCAAGTTCGTGATGGCTCCACAAACAGTATCAGCAACCTCGGAGGTATTGGGCTGGCTTCCTGAAGCAAAACTTTCTTACCACCGTTCCCTGTTTTGGAACACTACTCCGAAATTAGAAAAATTACTTGAATATGCAATTAGTATAGATGCAGAAGGGCTTATTATTCGTAAGTGGAATCTACCGTATAATTGTGACCGTGCTGGAAACAATCTCTATAAGTTAAAAAGTTTTGAAGATTCAGAGTTCATAATAGTCGATGTTCTGGAAGGTATTGGTAAGTTTGCTGGAGTTCCAATTTGGATTTGTGATAATGGTGTTGGTGGAACTTTCAAAGTAACTGCCGCAGGAACTATTCCCGAAAAAGAACAAAAATGGAAAGACCGTGCTGATTGGATAGGCAAACCATTAAAGGTCAAATATGAACGACTTGCGAAGAGTGGAACTCCACTAAAACCAGTTTCATTAGGCTTAAGAACCTCGTTGTAATGTCCGAAGTTATTCTACTACAAATTATCTAATTTCCCAATTGGATTTTTAATTATTGCGGGGTTTTTTCACCCTTGGAAACATCCGAAAGTTTCTAAATAACTGAGCACATGGATTAAAGTATTATCCGAGTCGTCTGCTATCATATCCATAGACAAACTTTCACTTGGAATCTGGGCTACTTCCGTTTCACTTGGGTCCTGTCGGTTGTCCCAATGAACTTCCCAATTATCATAAGTTTTCTGTAATCTTTCCTGTTGTAACTCTTCTCCGATATTCAAACGAATAGTGAACCAATCTTGGTTGTGGAAAAACTTTGCTTCATTAACAAACCGCACATCATCAACTATTGCCACATCATATTTGTCTGCCGCAAGGTCTTCTTCGATACTACGATTAACATATTCAATCCAAACTTCTTCTCGGATTTCTCGCATCTTCATTCCAATCTTTTGTAGTAATGGTCTGTCTTTATCAGTCATACCAAATAAATCAGTCCCAATTTGTTTAACTTTGAATCCTAAACTATGTCGTGCCACCCGATAATCTAAATCTTCTAATTCTTTTTGAAGGTTATTGGCCAGCGTTGTTTTACCACTTGCCATTTGCCCTGCTATCGCTATTTTCATAATATCACAACTTTTGTTGAATCCCGTTAGCAGTCAAGCCTTCGTATTTTTCTATGCTTTCACACAAATGAGCCGGTAAGAAATCTTTCAATGGTCTACCTGCAACACCTTTGCTATATTGAAACCAGAAACTTGGGTCAATAATATAAGTATTAGCCTTATCAGTTCTGCTACGAACAGCACGACCACACATCTGAGCCAGACTTATTCCTGTTTGCTGACTATACCACGCTGGCGTAGCCTTCATTTTCTTAGCAGTTCTAACATCACCCAGACTCAAATATGGAAGTTTTACTACAATACAATATGCTGCTTCCTTACCATCAAATCCTTGATTCAAATAAGTAGACATAATAGCACCTCCTTGAGAACTTTTCCATTCTTGAATAGCCGCATCTCGACCGTGTGCCGTTTTATCGTGACGGATTAGCCTACGAGCCTGTGCAGGGTTAATCTCAGCAATAAGTTCTGTCAATTGTTTATCTATTCTATCTGTATATGGTAAAATAATACCTTGTTGATTCGGGTGCTGTTCCATAATTTCAATAATGGTCTTGGCAGTATTGCGCCAATCAGTATCGGTTTGTCCTTGTCGTGTTAGCAACCCACCCGTTTCACGGGTATAAACCGGTCGATTTTCAACAGGGAAACTGCTATACCCAACTTTAATGAATGCTGTTTCAGCCAAGTCCAGTCCAAGTTCTTCACAAAACATTTTAGGGTTTCCAATAGTCGCACTCATGAAGATTCGTCTGCGGCCAGCGTGTAGCAATAAACTTTCAGCAAACTCTTTGATTTCAATACACTTGAAATTGACAAAGGTTCGTTCATCACTGACTTGCCAAATCCAGTTAATAGTATCGTGAGTTAATCCTGCCACAATAGTTTCTAATCTTTTCGTAGTTCGCATAGCCAACTTCAAATCTTTTGTATCTTGGTAAAAGTTATTCTTTAGGTTAGTTTGTATTTCTTTGTCAAGGTCGTTAAGATATGCGACCCAAACGGCTGCCGCTTTATGAATAATAGTTTCTTTCATATCCATAGTTACGCTCGGAATCCGAGGGAATCCTTTGCTGGCTGTTCTTGGTCTCCACGGACCCATGATAACTTTTCGCTCTTCGTGGGCATTAACTTGGTCGCTACCACTAAGTTCTAAAATCTCAGTTAAACTTTTGACACCTAACAATCTTTCTAACAGACGCTCACTAAGGTCTAAAGTAAATGCACCTACCATAACATCTGGCAAATTATGGGCTTCATCCACAATCAAGAACTCTCTTTGTGGCAACATAGGAGTCATACCAATTGCTGCGGCGTATGCCATATTTGCTACGAAATAATCTGAGTTCTGCGCTTTAGTCAAAGAGCCGTAGTAATCACACAAATCTTTTGGGTCTACATCCCAACGCATCTTATCACCTTCTTTTGGATTCTTATATGGACATTGAAAATCTTTTATCGTGACGCAAGGTGCTGTATCTGCTGTGCAAGATTTAGCGGGTGCGATACCTGCTCTGGCACGCTGAACTGCTGATTCTGCTACATCTATGTCTCGGCATCCTGCTTCGACATCAAGTTTGCATGAATAATTACCTCTACCCATGATACTTTCCATGAATGGCATTTCTGCTAAGTATTGAGCCTGCAATCCTTTCAAGTGCGTTAGAACATAGGAACTTTTCTTATCGCTTCCAAACATTTTAGGCAGCACCATACTAAATGCAGACTTTCCGCTTCCCGTAGGGCTTTCAATAATTATATTCTTGTAGCCTTGGCGAAGAACTTTTGCCACAGCAGGAATCACTTGTTGTTGTTCTGGTCGGGCATCTTCAAACAAAGTTTCATCTACCCATCGTTGATAGTTATCAAAATCTATTTCCGAATCTTGAGTTAAAAGAATCTCCTTATACCCCGGAGCATTAACACCTTCCTTAGTAGGTATCAAAGTTTCAGTCCCAACTTTGCCCAATGCAGAAATACGAGAAGTTTTAACTGGTTCTATTGTAAATGAATCTTCATCTTCCGTTTCTTCTTCTGAACTTTTGAATTGCACGCCATCGACGGAGACTGGCAGATTAAACTTTTCGCAGAATCTAACCAAGTTGCGAATCCTACGCTCGCTAAGTTTCATATCTCCTGCATAGCACATAGATAACTTATCCCAACGCAAGTCATAACTATTACGCAAGACATCACGGAATCTACGAGTAGAACCCCTAACCTCAATTCTTACCATGTTCTTACTATACCGAAGCACCTACATAAACATGACACTCTTTAAGTATCAAAGAGAACAATGTATAGTTATGGAGGACTTTGACCCCGACAAGTTATTGATTCAAAACTTATTCAAATCAAGAGATGATGTGGTGCCTAAATCATATTTTCTTAACCCAGTGGAAGCGGTGGAGTATATGATAAATAGTCCTACTGAGATAGATGCTAACCCTTTGTTAGAGGGAGTCTTTTCACCCGAAACTTTACTATATTTTGATAGGAAAGAGAACAGTGTTTGGTATGGAGGCGATAACTTGGGATTCATATTCTTAATTCGAGACAAACAACATCCCTTGGTGTGGGAAGTAGACAGTTACAACGAAAAAGTTTCGACGACATTAACTACTACGGGAATAAGAATTACCAAAAAAGATGGGCCGGCAGAACCCTCGCCGGGTTTTTGGAAACACGAGTCTCATTACATTTACCATAAGTTTTATCCCCTCATTCAAGACTACCCTGTTCTAATGCAATTACTTAATTGGTGTGGCACCGACTGGAAAAAGTTATTGGAGGTATCACCATGATAAGTATGGGTTTCGCAAATATACCTCGTGATGATAAAGTCGCAGATGGTGGCGATGATGCTTGGTTCATTACTAATTCAGTTACTTCTGCATTCGCTGTTGCAGATGGTGTGGGTTCGTGGAGAGCCAAAGGTATCAATGCTGGAGAATGTTCCAGACAAATCATGAAGTTTTGTAAAGATTATTTTGTAGATGGTGGAACTGTTCCGATTACTGCTTTAGAAAATGCCGAAGAACTTTCTAATATGGCAGGGAGCACCACGGCCTTGGTTGCATATTATGACATGGGATTAAAAGTTTTAGATGTCGTGCAAGTCGGAGATAGTAATTTGATAGTTATTCGAGATAATTATGTAGCCCATCAAACCGAGTCGCAAGTTAGGTCTCACAACACTCCATATCAAATCGGTGCAGGGTCCAACGACACAGTAGAATATCATTCACGAGGTTATGCCTTTGAATTACAAGATGGTGATATTATCGTGGCTGGTTCAGATGGTCTCTGGGACAATATGTTCCCAACCCAAATTATAGAACTTATTAGAGGGTCTGGTCTTCGAAGTGCTAAACAACTATCTCGCATTATAGCCTCGGTTGCTTATGAACTAAGTCACGATACAAATATGTGGAGTCCTTTCGCCCAAGATGCTTACGAGGACCACAAGGTTAAGAATACAGATAATTGGAAGGGTGGCAAACAAGACGACATTACTGTCGTGGTGGCCGTAGTATCATAATCCGTATCGTTTCATAAATAGCAGTGAATCCTTCTAAGGCTTCACGAAGAAAGTATCCACCCATCATTCCTACCAAGAATAGGATTATGAACACTTCCAAAACTATTCCTCTTCACTATTTTGTTTCAGTGCTGCAAAAGTTGCTAAAACTTGTGCTGTCAATTCATATTGAGATTCAAACAAAACATTAAAGTGTCGATAAAGCATGAAAATCAGACCCAAAGTGATAAAGACCGATAGTGCGAACAACCAATACATTCCAACACCTCACTTTCCGAAACCAGTGATTCCTAATTGACCCATAGCCGCTTCTGGAGTCAGTAATCCTTCTTCAACAGCCTTAGTTAGCACACCAAAGGGCATACAAACTTCTCCCCAATCACAAAATCGGCACTGCCAATCTCCGATTGGAGCCAAAGGTTTCTTTTCCCAAGTTGAGGCTCCCGTTTTACTAATATCACCAGAGGCTAACTTCTTTTCAAAAGTTTTCTCATCAAATCGTAGTTGATAATCTCGCTCTGGTGGGTTTTCGGTATCCAGTAACTTTTCAGCGCATTCGTAAAATCGGTCTTTGATATTATCAGTAGTTAATCCACTAATCGGGTCAAGATTTACACCTGCCTCCAAAGAAGCCAAGACATCAGGCTTGACAAGTTCACCATATCGGTCTTTGATAATAACATTTCCTTCGTAACCATCGCTTAGGCTAATGTCAAAGAAAGTAGTGAGTCCATCGTCTACTTGACAATAGACAATACGGAATGAATCAATCAGGACACCGTAGTATTCTTCCATCTTCCAACGCATCATAAGATACATAGCCGTCTGCATTACATGGTCCATCTTTGGATGTCCATTAGGATACCTTTTGTTTCCAACACCATAAACTTCTTTACGAGCAAAATAACCACGATTGGTCTTCATTTCCATACCGATAGCATGAGTAGATGAAATCTGAGTAATGTTTCCTTCTTCGTCTGTTTCGAAATCACGAATGATACCGTCTGCTTCACCAGATATAAACATTTCACCACGAGGGTCGCCATTTGAAATATCTTCTTTGATTTTGATATTGCCGTCAATTAGCAATCCTGAACGATTCCAATGTGTCTGGAAGTTATCTTCCATAGCATGACCTACTGCAAACTTAATAAATGTTTTGTCATCGGGAAAGTTGCTTCGTGGAACGCCGGTTTTACTATACCAAACTTGACGATGGCATTTGCCAATCAATTTGTCATTTCCTAATTCATCTGTAATAATACAAGAAGCACCAGTCGGATTCAATCCCCCCGCACTCACTCTCATATTTCCTTTTCGCATACTGTCAAAGACAGGCTTAATTATATTTTCCATTATATTCACCGTTTCAATCAATAGGCTGGTGTGCCTACCTCTTAATTAGCATACGCTGTATTACCCATATAAAGGTAATCATGAACTTCGCCCGGCTCGCTTGAACTCGTCTTTCAAACAAATGCCCAGAACTACTTTGACCGCAGCCGCATCTTCGATGGTAACTTTCAAATGTTTTCTCTTTTCGCCGTAGTCTTCAAAGTTGAGCCATTTGCCTTCACCAAGTTCTAATCTTACTTGCATCAGAAATCACCGTCATCTTCAACCACTGGTTGATTAACAAACATAAAATCCATTCTCGGCATAACCATTAAAGTTTCATCTTTCATGAATCTCATTAGATTATTCTTAACTTCTGCTTCAGTAGACTCAATTATTTCTTGCATCCCGTTCCAATCTCCAAACCATGCCAACTCGTGCCGAGTAATCGGCAACTCTTGATACATTAAAACAGTTTTCTTGTGAATCATGTTGCGACTTTCACCAAATGCACGGAAAAAGAAATCTGTTTGGCTACCATCTTCTGCTTCCGAAGGGTCTGCTAACATATAGACCATTACGAAACCATCTGGCAATTCACCATTTGCTTCAATTTCAGCCATGATGTCCTTTAAGTCCAGTGTTATTACTTCTTGTTCTTGTTCGTTATCTTTACTAATACTCATTGTGTTCCCTCCAACATGGTTGCTATATTTTCTTCTGGAACTCCTTTGGCTCTCAAGAAAGTTTCAAAATCAAAACCTTCCCATTGTTTGATAACTTCTAACATAGTTTTGAAATCTTCAATGAGTTGTGCGGTCGGAACTTTTTGAATCTTTTGAAGTGTTTCTTTAGTTCCCGGGACAGCATAATTACTAACATTTACAAAGTATCCTTTTTCAATCATAGATGAAACCACTGCACGAGCCATATCTGCATTCTTTTGTGAATCCAGAACAACCTTTACTTTTTCTACACTGTGGCTAATCAAATCTTGTTGGTATTGCACTATGTTATTGAGGAATTGGTCTGGGTCATCGCTTAACCAAGTATCTATTTGTGCTTTCTTAATTCCTCTGGCAACTAAGAACTCGGTAAAGTTTCCTGCGGTCGATACTACGAACCTCAAAGGCTTATCTAAAACATTGAACATAACGAAATAAACATCATCACGGTCAGCAGTAGTAGCCATGGCAATCTCGGAAGTCACCATAACTTCCATCTCTTTATTTAGCCCAAGTTGGACTTTGGCAATCTTCTCCATAATACCAATAGGCATTAGCACCTACTTAAGACTTCGTAAAAGTGGTATTAAAGATTCCATACTTTTCATTTCTGTATCTTCTTTTAACCAGATGTTGTCGCAAATAGTTTTGATAGGCACGCCTTTGTCCTGAACTTCACTCGCATAGTTCCATCCTTTGAGATGAACCTCACGCTTTTTGCTATCGCCTGTGGCTGTGGTCCAAATAACAATGGCCTTGTCTTTGACATAATGTTGAAGTTGCTTCGGAGGAATCATTCGCTTAAACTTATTCCACTGGTGAGGTCGTAGTCCTTTGATTTCTAAACTTTGTCCGTATATGTTAATATCGCCGACACCATACACCGTTTCATATTTTTGATAGTGCAGTTCCATATCTTCTAATGGAATAAATCTTTTCAACCAGACTTCCGAAGCCTTTTCAGACTTGACTCCTACTAAATTACTATCAATTCGATTATGATTATACATTCCCGAACCAACCGTATTATTGCCGCCATAATGCGCCACAATTGCTTCTGCATGGCTTTGACACCACTTTAACTCATCTGGAAATAAATTGATTTTAACCATTGTATTCATCTTCTTGTATTGGTTCTGTGTATTTAACACTTCTTATACATTTCATTTGCTTCAACCCCATGTTTGATTCAAGTAATCTGCATAATCGAAAATCTTAACCCATTGTTCCTGTCGTAACACCATCGAAATCAATTCGTCGAAGTCTTTACGAAGTGCCAAAGCAATATCGGTAGCCTCTAAGATTTCCTCTCGGCGTTTCTCCATCTCAATTCCCATCTGGGCTATCATATCAGTTAATTCATCTATGTTCATAGGTCTTCCTCACTTTGTTGTATGTGGTTCTCTCTTATAACTTTCCGCCTAAGCACTCAAAATCTGTTCAGCGTGTTTGGATGAATTGCAGGGTCCGTGGGTAGGTTGTAAGTTTTCCAAGACAGTTTCTCCATCGTTAATCCATGCTACCTTATGGTCTATACTGATTTGCGTTTCATCCATAATAACTTCATCACAAATCTGGCACTTTATGGTGCCATCAGTTTCTCGGTAGTGTTCAATAACTTCTTGAGATAATTTCGGTGTGATTCTATCTTTAGCACTACGGGTCGTAGCCTTAGCAACAGTCGAAAGTTTAGCATCCAAAGTAGCCCATAGATTTTTATTTCTTTCAGTAACATCTGAACCACTGACACTGTATGTATGAGCCGCACCGACAGTTTCTTTGCAGAACTCGGCGAAGACTTCCCGCACCATCGTCGCATTAGATTCCAAAGTTTTACGGTTGTATTTCTTAATGCCTTGATGAATCATATAGGGCATCATCATAATAATAGGATTCTTAACCTTAGAAGATAATTTTTCTGGATTTCCGAAAGGAGCATCTCCGAAGACTTGTCGTGCAGTGCTCACAACTTTTGTGAACTCTTTCAAACTTTTATCAATATCTTCCAGAGAGTTTTCATTGAAGAACTGTTGAATATGATGTTCCAACCAAGTATTCTGACTCCCCGATACTAATTTATCACCATACACCATTGACATCAAACCTTTGAAAACTGATTCTGTGCCTTTTTCTCGCTTAATATAGGCATTAGTTAAGTTTTCTGTCCATAGTTTTTGGTGAGCGTAGTCATCAATAGCCCAATACTTTTCATCTCCACCAAAATGCGCTTTGCGTAGTTCGGCTTTGTTCAAGGGATTCTGCCCACCGTTAATCAAATGATAAACTTTGTGAGGAGGCATACTGTCGTCAATGTAGTTCACTGTTAGTTGAAACTTGCGGCGGATTCTATCTTTGTGGTCGCCGTCTAAGTCGTTCCACTTAACTTTATCATAAGCATCTGCGTCCAACATCAACAAATGCTTACCATCCATAGCAAAGTTCCCACTCATAAACGATTCAATAGTTCTAATTCTCTGCTGGCCATCAATAAGTTCATCTGAACCATCACTCATTTCCATGACTAACAAAGGTGGTAGTGGAAAACCTCGAATAATAGATTCTACCAGACGAGTTCTAAAAGCAGGTTTGTATTGTCCTATCTCGCCACGCTGATACTTGTCATTCACAATAATTCGACCATCATCCAAAAGATTTAGAAAATCTTGAATATCTTTGTTAGTGGTCTCTTGGCTTGTTTTGGTTGGCAACGGAGGTAACATAATTACTAATAAGTCAAACCACCCTTATAACTTTAATCAAAACAACAGCGATTTAATCCAGAACCATTTACTTCGGAAACTACCTTGTGA